>JADDYB010000021.1_pt1 | contig 43116 bp, 44 predicted proteins | sample 8641941 | NCBI WGS metagenome assembly JADDYB01 (sample SAMN16275377, study PRJNA637457) | freshwater sediment metagenome | isolation source: Lake Kineret sediment | place: Israel: Lake Kineret | collected 2013
GTTTCAATGTTGAACTTGGTAGCAGAATCTATAGCATTGATACTGTAATATTCTTTCCCTTCACCTTTAAAACTACTTCATCATTGTGTATTCTCCCTTTGACTGTGGGATGCATTTTCCTGTCAAAATCTTAAAATTTTCCCACCAAACGTTCTCACCCACCTCAAAACAGTAGTTTCTCCAACAGTGACCTCCCTAAATTCTCTCATATGGTTTGAAACCTCCCGTCCAGAGAGCCCTCTCACATATAAGGCCACCGCTTCCATGATGATTTCAGGGGTGTACAAAACATTCTTGAACCCATCGTCAGGTGTAAACTTGTGAAGGCACCTAGTGCAGTAAAACACCTGTTTTGTCTTCATTTTGTTTTTTCTCCTCCCAAAAGCAACAACTTCATCTGTCTTCCCACACCTGTCACAGCACGGACAGTCATGAAAGATTTTTGGCCTTCCCTTTGTCATGTATATACGTTGCAGAGGAGCTTTATAAATCTACCGCATCCAGATGGAAACCCTGTTGGCCAAACCTTTATATTCTTCAAACGAACTCCATTCTGGAGGTGCCAACGTGAAGATAACTTATCTGAGCCATGCCTGTTTTGAGCTCAAAAATGCAAAAACGATCCTCATCGACCCATTCTTTGAAGGAAACAAGAATGCACCACCCTACACAGGGAAACCTGACCTCATTTTAGTGACCCACGAGCACCACGACCACAGCGATGCCCAACAGTTCGATGCTCCAGTCGTCTGCCCCAGCGTCTGCAAGGACAAGTTCAAAAACGTTCTGACCATGAGTATTGGTGAAAAGAAAACGGTAGAGGGCATCCCCCTTGAGATGGTGGAAGCGTCCCACCACCAGTCCGAATACCCCGTGGGATACATCTTCTCTATGGAAGGCAAACGAATCTACCACATGGGCGACACCTACCTGGACGGGGTCAGACCCTATGGGAACATCGATGTCCTCTTCATACCAGTGGGGGGCTACTATACTATGAACATCGAGGAAGCCCTCGAAGCACTCAAGATTGTCAAACCCCTCTTAGCCATCCCCATGCACTACGACACGTTCCCCCAGATCAAAGCAGACCCTCTTGAGTTCAAGCAGCTGGCAGAGGACGAGGGGTTCATCATCAAGGTGTTCAACTTTGGGGAAACTGCCACAGTTTAAATCATACCAGGACGTGCTCTCTCGGGGTATCGTTGCTGCAGGGGTGGCCCATTTTTCTACTCATCTCCTTGAGTTTGCACTCCCACCCCTCTACCCCCTGGTGATGAAAGAGTTCTCGCTCTCGTACTCTGACATAGGGCTCATATCCAGTGCTGTTGTCATGACCATATTCATTTTTCAGACCCCTGTAGGCCATTTTTCGGATAGAAAAGGAAGAAAATATCTTTTACTATCTTTTATTATGTTACTAATTGGTTCCACCTTTCTAACAGGGGTATCTCCACATTTCTCTTACCTATTAATCTTCCAGATTTGTGTGGGCATAGGAGCCAGCGCTTACCACTCTGCTGGTATGGCTTTAGCCTCAGATATTGCGCCTGCAAAGAGGATAGGACGGTTCATGGCTGTGCAGGGGTTTTTAGGTACCTTAGGGGTGGCAGGAGCACCCTTCATCGTCGGGTTTTTAGGAGAGATTCTGGGATGGAGGAAAGCAATCGAGAGTGTAGCAGTCATGGCAGTGCCTTTCTTGTTGGTAATATGGTGGTTATTGAGGGATTCTGGTGAAAAACAAAATTTTATAGAAAAAGAAAGGGTAATTCTTCCCAAAAATGTTATTTTCCTCGTTTTATTTGCATTTGTACTCCAGGGATTCGTCTTTCGAGGGATTGTCTCCTTCTTCCCTGTCTACCTGGTGGACATCCACGGGAGTTCTCTACAATTGGCAGGGACGTTGACCTCTCTTTTGTTTTTCAGTGGGGCTGTAGCAGAACTCTTTGGAGGAGAATGGGCTGACAGGACGGAAAAACTGAACGTACTGGTCTTTTCGTACGGAATGCGATTTATATTGTTATATCTGGTGAATACTGTTTACAATGAGAGTGTTTTAGTCGTTCTAGTCTTCGGATATGGGTTCGTCGATGGACTGGCCATACCTGCCATGGTTTCCCTCATGAGAGAGATGAGCCCTCCCGATTCGGTAGGTAAATCCTATGGAGCTATTTTCAGCATTTCCACGTTAACTGGGTTCTTATCCCCTCTGGTAATGGGATATATGGCTGATGTGTATGACCTCAGAGTTTCCTTTTCCATTTTGACAGGCGTTTTGTTTTGTTCCTTTGTTCTGATGGGGTTAGCCAGGTATTTTCGAACCAAAAAATGAGTTAATAACTAGAGAAAGTGAATGTACTGATCTTTGACTTGTAAGGCACCCAGAACTAGTTGGTATTGACCATTGACTTTTTCCAGTTTGCCTCTGGCTTCAATTCTCTCTCCTTCCTCAAAAGCATCGCAGTAAACATTCTCATAGGAGATTAGCTCTTTAACAGGCACGTTTTCTCCTTCAGTTATTTCCAGTACCTCAATCTTGTAGAGAGCGGGGAGGAACATGGACTCTGAGCTGTCGGTAATCTCAGCCTTGACTGTTACTGCCCCCATTCCGGTGTAGTGGAAGTCGCCGTAGGACTCTGTGATCTCAGGGTCTGTCCGGGTAGGGTGGATGGAGAAGTACGTGTTTTTGTAGAACCCGTAGTTCCACTTTCGGGAGGCCACTAGTTCAGCTTCCTTCCTGGTTAAATGGAAAACCTTCATCCTGTGGGAAATCCATTCCTCTCTCCTTTCTCCTGTCAAGGTCTCTGCAATATTTTTTAATCCCTTTTTCACTTTCAGGGAGGGTTCCCTTCCGTAGACGATCACATCTATATCAGAAAAGAGAGGATTGTGCAGCCCAATTAAAATGGAACCTGTAATACCAAGGGAATCCAAAGAAATTACAGTTTCGTCCATGATATCCTGGGCGAGCGCTTTTACTTTTTCTTCAAGCTCATCCTCTGGGGAATGAAAAAGGTGATTCATTCGTTTTTCAGGTTCATAATAGGTCTTAATGCAGTCTTTGGGGACCATGGACATCTCTATCTGACGGACAGGACAGAAACTGACGTACTGAGGGTATTTCTTTTTCAGGTAATCGATGGTGCTGGAAACGGAGGAAACATGATAGTAGGGAAGTTCTCTCCTGAAGGACAGTCTCTCTTTTTTCCACCTCCCCTCCTCAGAAGGTGAATACTTCAGGTAGGCTGTAATCCTGTCAGAGGGATGTAAATAGCCAGTAACGCAGAAGAACATGCCTTCGTCTGTCTCGAGAAAGTCTCTGTCTTTGGTTTTTCTCATTTTTCTCACCTTTTTCACCCTTCTTGACCTTTTTCACACTATTCACACAGAATCCTCAAGACATCTATAAGAAGGTGACAGATAGGGGACTTTTCACTGATAACAACTGATGAGAGCTTATTGGGGTTCAGAGTCCCAATCCCACAACCTTGTCTTCATGTCCAGGGTTCTGAAATGAACAAATACCCTTTTCCTGCTCCAGAGCGCACCTGCCTTTTCATGGCGCCTTCAGACTCTGCACAACTACTGAGGGATTAATGACGAATAGAGAGTGACTTCATGAAAGGTAGAACCCACATACAGGTACATGGCTGACTCTCCATTGAACTCCCGGTAATCACCGTTATCAACAATCTCAACAAATACCAGTTCCGCATGCTTCAGCCCAGTCAGTTCCTCTGCTACTCTCACAGCATCATCAACGTTGCCCACGAGGTCAGCGAATCCCCATTCTACTGCCTCTTCTCCAACCCAGGTCAACCCATCTGCATGCTCTATCACTGCATCGGTCGACAGGTTTCTGCCCCGGGACACTGTGTAGACGAACCGATAGAATGCATCATACACCGTGTCAGTGATGTACTGCCGCTCCTCCCCATCCAGGGCTCTCCAGTCTGCTCCCGCATCCTTGTGCACCCCTGTCTTGATAACGTCAAAGTTGAACCCGAACTGCTCGTAGTACCCTGAAGCATCCACATGCACAAAGATGACCCCAATACTCCCCACTTCTGCATCAGGCCTCACTACAATGCGGTCACACACCGACATGATGTAGTACCCACCAGAAGCTGCCATTCCTCCTGAGTAGGCTACCACTGGTTTTGTGCTCATGAGCCTCTCAACCTCATAGGTCATCTGGGTTACTGCTGCCACTGACCCTCCTGGCGAATCAATCCACAAGATTACTCCCTTCATTGAAGGATCTTCACTCACCTCCCGTAACTTGGCAGCAACAGGCATGACATCTTCTATGTCCAGTACACCTTGAATGCGGATGACAGCCACCTTCCCATCATAGGGTCCTTCTCTGAACGATTGGGCCATGGACTCCTGCTCAGATTGATATTCTTCTCTCAGTTTGGCGTAGTCAGGTTCAGGAATAGTGGATTCTTCGGAAAGCGGTTTTTCAGTAAGCTGTTCTGCACATCCTGCTACCATGAGGATGAGGATGATGACACACACTTTTTTCATAGACTCACCACTATGGTTTATCATGTGCTCATATAAAGATAGTGTTGTAATATTTTCACCCATTTTTCCAAGGATAATCCATTCCATCAGCTGTCCTTTCTTGGAGTCACAGTGTTCTACGAGAGGCTCAATATCTTCGGTACTGAACTTCAGGTGGGAGAGTTTTGTCAATTACGTGCAGATTTGATCACATCCAAAGCTCTACACCGTGCTGGTAGGCTGTGGGCATGGTGGAGAAAAAGACTTTTAAGCGAGGTAATAACTGCAGTGCATGAATGCGTCCTCAAAATTCTGGGTCACCCTCATACTCATCACGTTCCCCCCTCTCCTGGGTTCACAGGGACCTCCTGAGGTAGCGTGGGCATTTGCCACCAACCGCTGTGTCACCTCATCTCCTGTCGTCTACGACAGCATGGTGCTCTTTGGCTCACGGAACCACACAGTCTACTGCCTGGATGCAGAGAACGGAGAACCTATCTGGGAGTTTCGCACGCAGGGACAGGTGGACTCTACACCCCGCATTTACGAGGATAAGGTGTACGTAGGCTCGAGGGACGATTACGTGTACTGTCTTCTTCTTGGTACAGGCGAGATGATGTGGTCTTATAAAACAGAAAACGATATAGCCTCCTCACCAGCACTTTCAGAGGGTAAAGTCTACATCGGGAGCAAAGATGGGAATCTGTACTGTCTTAATGCAGAAAATGGGAAGTTGGTCTGGAGGTTTGAGGCAGGAGACTACGTTTTCTCCTCCCCAGCAATTCAAGAGGAAAAGGTTGTTTTTGGTTCACTGGATCAGTATGTGTACTGTGTGGACGCAGGAACGGGAACAGTTATCTGGAAGGTTTACACCGGAGATAAGGTGTATGCTTCACCCCTCATTGTGGGGAATAATGTTTACATCGGGTCCTGGGATGATTACATGTACTGTTTGGACCTCTATACGGGTGAAGTTATTTGGAAGTACAAGACGGGGCACAATATCTACTCTTCTGCAGCCTTCTACGAGGGGAGACTCTACTTCGGATCGGTAGATTACAATGTCTACTGCATAGATGCTGCAACAGGGAAATTTTTGTGGCGGTTCTTCACCCAGAATTATGTGACATCCTCTCCCACAGTACAGGATGATCAGGTCTACGTGGGATCGGTGGACTTCAACGTGTACTGTCTGGACTACAGCACGGGGAAAGAGGTGTGGCGATTTTTAGCAGAAGGTGACATTGAGTGTAGACCTGCAGTGACAGATACCCACATTTATTTTACCTCCTGTGATGGTCACTTATACTGTCTCAAGAGAGAGTTGAGCACTGTAAAGGTAGTGTCCTCACCAGAAGGGGGTGAAGTCTACATTGATGGGGAATATCAGGGAAAGACTCCCCTGGAGAAATCCCTTCCTCCCAATGATCACATCATCACGGTAGAGTCTGGGAAAGAGGTAAAAACCCTAAAAATTGTTTTGCAGAGAGATGAGACTGAAGAAGTCGTATTTGATTTTGAGAAAAAGGCATCCCTCCAAAAGTATGTACTTGTTGTCCTGGGGGGTGCAGCAGTTCTCTTTCTTGTGTACTGGGTTCTGAGAAATCGCTCTCAACCATGAACGTGAATGAAAACCTTTTAAACCTACTAACCCATCTACACCTATGGATTGCCATGCAGAGTTCAATGCCTTAAGAGCTGAAATTGAAGAAAGAATTTCCCATTTCATGCAGACCGAGGGGGAGAACCCCGTTATCCGGGGGTTTTATCAAGACATCAAAGAGAATGTCCTGGCGGGAGGGAAGAGGCTCAGACCAATTGCCATGGTGCAGACCTATGCAGGGTACAAGGAAAAAGACCCTCAGATTTTAACTGCCAGTTTGTCCTGTGAATTTGTGCATTCAGCTTCCCTCATCTTAGATGATGCTATGGATGAAGATGTGGTGCGACACGGGAAAAAAACCTTTAACGCCATATATGCAGGCCGAATTTTCAGCTCTATGAAGTTTTCTTTCACCAAATACTCAAAAGGAGAGAGCTGGATTCAAAAAGAGGGGTTGTTTGATCTCCTGCATGTACAGAGATCCTTGTCCCGCTACTCGTATGCTATGGCTTCTCTGGCTTCCAACCTGCTGTATTTCCTTTCTGCGAAATGTCTGGCCGCGGCTGGGTTTGACCGTGAAGTCACGTTAGAGGCACTCGAACTCCACCACGAGATGTACAGGCAGTTGAATGAGGGGCAGCTCCTGGACATTTTCATGGAAAAAAAAGAATGCACAGAAAAAGAGTACGTATCCATGGTCGACAAAAAGACGGGATTGTTGTTTGCCTTTCCCATACGGATTGCAGCTTTATTAGCTGGACATGATGAGCCCAGACTGGATGACTATTCTTTCCCCCTGGCCAGAGGATTCCAGATTCATGACGACATTCTGGGGACTTTTGGTGGAAGAGAAACAGGGAAACCTTCAGACTCTGATATTAAAAAGGGAAAAAGAACGCTATTAGTGATAAAAGCCCTTGAATCAGCCACAGAAGAGCAGAAAGACATTTTGAATACCACTCTGGGAAAGGCAGATGCCACACTTGATGAGATAGAGATTGTCCGTCGCATTCTGGAGGATACAGGGGCCTTAGACTACTGTCTCAAGAGAGAAAAGGCCTACTCGGAAGATGCCAAGAAAGCTCTGGAACCCGTGCCTTTGAAGCGTGAACAAAAGGAGTTCTTGAGGTTTCTTGCTGATTTCGTCATAGAAAGAAAATACTAGCCATATAAAGAATAACTATCAAGCAACAGTATAAATAATCATAAATAATCATAAATAATCATAAATAATCATAAATAATCATAAATAATCATAAATAATCATAAATAATCAAATATTCTCTTTCCATAGGCCAGGTCCTTCCCTTCTTTTTCCCTTTTTCAAGTTCTCCAAAAACTTGTACACGGTAGAATGCATGGAACCCTTTATCAGCATCTCTACAGACCGCCTTGCATCTGCCACTTCCTCAAAGTTCCCCACCAGTGACACAGTCCTCCCATACACGCTGACACTGGCGCCTGTCATGGTTTCAATTATCTTGCGGGTCATCCCATTTCGTCCGATGATCCTCCCCCTCACTCTCTTGAGAGTATTCTCTGATTTGCCAAAATACTCCGACAAATCAATGATCTCGAATGCCATGTCATCTTCTGCTAGTTTGAGCGCTTTTCTTGGTGAAAATCCTCTTGCAATGGCCCTTATAATATCTCTCCCCTTCCAGACTGCCAGAGGGTCTTCTGTAGATTCTGTGCTCGATATGCGGGTTTCTCCTGTTTCCGTATCCACCTCTATGACAATGTTGAGGCTTTCCTCAATTGTGCGTTTAACCTCCCCATGTTTTCCTATGATGACTCCTATGCGGGCAAGGGGAACTCTCACGTACTCTTCCATGCGGTAACCTCCTGGAACAGCTCATCCACCGTGGGAACAGCACAGTAGCGAGAGAAATACTTGTGGACATTCCCTATGTCTCTCCTCAAAAACTCCGGGGCCCGTGGATCATCCAGCACTGTGGCCTGTGCAAAGTCGATGAAGTAGAGCTTGTCATAAATTAGAATGTTGTATTCGCTCAAATCCGCATGCACTATCCCCACCCTGAACATGCGCTTTACACTGTCCATGACGGTCTTAAAGTCTTCTTCAGGGTCTTTAGGACCCACATCCTTCAACAGAGGATAGGCTAGTCCGCCTTTCCCCAAAAATTCCATGACCACTACGTTGTTATTCACTGCAATAGGGTGCGGCAGGTTGATTTTCCCGTATAAGGCCTTCAATGTGGAGAACTCTCTCTGGGCCCACACAAAGACCACTTTCCGGAAATTCTTTGCCACATGCCTGTACCGGGGATCTGAGACCATGTAGGACCACTTCGTCTTGAACCCTCCAGTGGCTACCCGGTATATCTTGACAGCTACCTCCTGCTCATTCTGGTCCAGCCCGTGGAATACATTTGCCTCCTTCCCCGTGGAGACAGGTCCATTGACCTCATTGATGTACCCCTGACTCATCAAACTGTACAGCGTCAAGAGGGTGGAACGGTCAAAGACCTCTTTATAGATCTTGAAGGCTTCCTGCCCTTTTTTCAACCGTTTTTCTTCTGCCACATAACCACCAGGCTACACACGGATTTTCTTTTTCCTTTCCAGCCATTGAGATTGGGCTCTACTATACCGGTAGATGATGTCTCCTTTCTCATCTTCTGCAAGCTCCCAGGGCTTCACCAGCACCATGTCATTGACCCGAATCCACAATCGGTTCCGGAACCGTCCGGGGATTCTACACAGCCTGATTTTCCCGTCAATGCACTTCACCGTCATTTTCCCGAAGCCCATCATCTGGACTACTCTTCCAATGACTTCAACTCCTCTCGGGAGCTTGATTCTGCCGATCTGCTCTGACTCTGACTCTGACTGCCTTCTTACCAGAAACCTCACCTCGTTATACCCTGTTTGGTAAATATCTCCAGATATTCAGGGTGATCTTTGAAATACTCTCTGCAGGGGGTAAAAAGAGCATTCAATTCCTGCACCACCTTCATCTTCACATCCTGGGGGTGCAGATTCTTCTTTTCAAAATCTTCTTTCAACTCTTCGTAAGACCAGTAGGTTATGTCTCCTCCGAACTTGGAAGGCCTTTCAATGGTGAACTCTCTCTCAGAACCTCTGAAAAGTAACTGATCTACCATCTCCAGGACAGGATTTCCCTCCACTTCCCCTGCGGGACAGTATGCTTTCTGCAGCTTCTCCTGGATCTCTTTCTCAGAATCGTGCACATATATGCACGTATCTGGATGCGATTTCGACATCTTGGAGGATATTTCCTGGTCGATTGAACTGTCCTCATCAAACCCACCCATTTTTACAGGTCCCTGTAATCCCGCCATCAGGTGGTAGTGGACTGCCACTGGTTTGGGTAACCCCAGTTTCGGTCCTATGTCTCTGGCTAACATGTGGGCTTTCCTCTGATCCATGCCAGAACAGGCAATGTCTAATTCCATCTGATAGATGTCAGAAACCTGCATAGCCGGATATATGTACTGGGCAGCTTCCTGGAATTCAGTCTCCTTCCTCCCCATGATGGTCAGGCACCGGGTGATCCGGGCAACGGTCGACTCTTTCAACACTTTAATGATGCGTCCCCAGTACTCAGGATCACTGACAAACTCGGAGTTCCACACAAATTCCACAGTATCAGGGACGCCCAAAGACAGCCAGACCTTCTGGAGATACTCCCCCACCGTGCGGATTGTCTCCAAATCCCCTCCCATCTTGTTGTTGATCCAGGCGTGCCACTCAGCCAGAAACAGCTTGAAATGGACACCTGCTTCTATGAAATCCTTTGTCTTTAGAGCAGCCACTAACCCTGTCCCTACGTGGGCCATTCCCGAGGGTTCAAACCCCTGATAGGCTACAGGGTGCTCCTTGGTATCGAGGAGGGTTCTCAACTCATCTCGGGTCACCACTTCTTCTGTAGGTTTTCTACAGATGAGCTCCAGTTTTTCTTCTCTGTCCATGATGTCACATCCAGTGGGCACGTTCCTGAAAGACGAGGATTCTGTAGTCTTTTCCGACTTCCACTTTTATACTTTTTGGTCTTTCCAGGTAGACGGTGGTAAAATCAGGGCGCAGGATGAGCACTGAAGAAGGGGTCACATCCAGGATCTGGCATACAACAATCTCATAATCTGAGGGAGGAAGCACAGAGATCCCGTTTTCTTCCTCCAGGTATTCCACCTTCTTCCAGGGGAGGATTTTTTCCTCTTCTGCATTTCTTATGTGGAATTTATGAACAGAACTCGTCACCTCGTACACTGAATCTTTTATACGGACAATATCTCCCTTTTTATACCTGTAGAGGGAGAACAGTATGGTCCCTCTCTTCACATCCGTAAAGGTCTGCCTGTCAAATCCCACCAGCTTGTATGAATCTCTAATCACTCCGCCAAATCGTTTCTTGAGTGTTCCAGCTGCCTTTCGCGCAGCTTTTGTACTGGAAAAATAGAAATCTGTCCCTTCTTTCTTATCTTCAATGCGGGATATGAAATCTTCTTTTCCCAAAGAGTCTGTGACAACTGCCAGACAGGCCTCTCTCTCCTCTTCTGTCAGCACGTGGTCCTGGCGCCTCACCTGAAGCACTGCTTGGTAGTACCCTGAGAGCATTTTTGAGCACTGGTTACACAGAGAATCCTTCACATACACAGAAAAGTGAGCCTGCTGCACCAGGGGATGCGTCTGGTCTTTGTGAAATTTCTGTCTCACCACCACCGATACTGAGTAGACGCTGTTGTGTTTTTGTACACTGAAGTCTGTGTCCTCTCGGTTGATGTATTCTCTCACAATAGCCTCTAAGGGGACATCTCTCCAGGTTTTGAAGTGGAAAGCGCCGCATTCCCTGCACATTGGCACTTTCACGTTCTTTATGAAGAGAGGAGGCTGTGCTTCAAGAAAACAGGGTTCACAGAGACCTTCTATTCTGGCCTCCCTCTTGCCACACTGGTAGCACATCATAATCTGACCATCTGCGCGTGGACAGTTTCACCGACCTTCAAAATGTTGTCAGGATTGACCAGCCCCAGTTCAACAGCCTTCTTCACAATTTTCTGGCCCACCACATTCAGGATCGTGGCTTCTGCCAGGATTGTGCTGCATTCCTCCAGAGACATTGCATCTCCACAGTAGAACTCTTTGTTAACCTCTAGAGATAGATCGTCTTCTTCGAAGACCTTTCCCAGAATCTCAGCATCACAGGCTGCTACCAGTACTTCAGCACCCACTTTTATGGTTCTCACATACACATCCATTATATCGACCTGACAGAATGCCTGGCACCACACGCTTCGCACTGCAAAAAGACAATTCTGCCTCCCTTGACCAGCTTTGTATCAGGCTTTCCACATTCATGACACAAAACATAGATATTGGCATATTTTTCAATCTTCTCGCTGATCTGTTGGTTGGTAAACCGCCCCTGGAAGACTGCCCCGCGGCTCTCAAAGATGCCTGAGGTGGCCAGTTCTCCAGAAAGAAACTTCATCAAGTGGTTGGGGTCGCGGTTCATCTCGTAAGCAACCTCCTGAAAGTTTCTCACAATCGTCCTATTGCCCATGGTAAAGGAATCAGATCGGGGAATCTCGAATCTGCTCTTCTCGAATACCTTTTCTGGCAGTTTGGACAGAGCGCGGTCTAACATTTCTTCATAAGCGTAATTAAACTCCATGGGGTTACCTTCTTTTTCAGGTTTATAAAGCTGATGGTTTGAGGGGATTGTCAAGACTTCGGGGGATGAACCACTCAATTGAGTTATCACTTGAAAATGGGTTATCTTGTGGGATCACTCATCCAGTATTTGAGGACATGCTTTTTCTTTTTAGAGAATACTGTGCAGATAGTAGTTCTATTGTAGTGCTTACCCAGGTATTGTCGTGCAATACGAAGAGATTCTTCTTCCGAGATGTAACCGTGCCGAATAATCCAATAAATTGCTTTCAAATGCAAAGCCCGGATTAATCCTGGAATAGTTTTGTACCGTTTTTTCATCTTCCGAGGATCTGTTTGGCGGTAGTATTCCTCTGCGTGATTACTGGTTTTAGGAATCTGTGGGTTCTATCCATACTTGATGTGCGACCCTAGATTGTAATTTTTCCTCTTAATTGAATCATTCATAGCAGTAACCTCTTCTCTTCTTCGATACGAAGTGAGGAGTACCATAGGACTTGACAAGTCCGTATATGAACACAGAAAGGTATTTATGGTTGTCTGCTGTAGAAAGCACCTCTCAAGTAGAATGAAAAAAAGAACGGTGATCATGATGGATGATATTCTGAAAGCGTTCTGCGGAGAAGCGGCATCCTGTGTGGAAGAATGGGCCAAAAAAAGGAAGGCTCCTGAGGAACTGCTCTCCCGTATCTACAAGTGCCTGGAAGACCCACGGGTTGCGTACCTGCACGTGGAACCTATATACGATTTATTTGAAAACGAAAAAGACGAGACTCTCCAGAACAAAATACGTATGGCCCTCGTGAGGGTGCAGCTCTTCTGCCAGTACCACCTGTTTGAGAAGGCTGAATACCGTGACACCGGGGACATGGCATCTTCTCTGGAAAGGATACTCTTTGGGTATAACTTGATGGAAGGGAAGAAACCCAAGAAGGAGGAAGAATCCTCAGAACCGTAAAGGTTGTCAAACTCGGCCGAAGATGAAGAAGATGACTTCTGACCCATTTCAATGAGATACTTTTTGACTTTTCAGGGGAGGGTATCCCATATTTTTCATAAAAAGAATCGGTAACCTTTATAAAGGGATAATACCTAAGTAAGAGGCCATGATCCTGCTTATCATTCTAGATGGTTGGGGAATCTCCCAGAGAGTGGAAGGTAATGCTATTGCGCAGGCGCGTACTCCTCACTACGACTACCTCCTTTCACACTATCCCCACACGACACTGGGTGCCTCTGGAGAAGACGTGGGCCTCCCCAATGGATACATGGGGAACTCAGAAGTGGGACATCTCAACCTGGGAGCAGGAAGAGTCGTGTACCTGGACTTTACCCGGATTAACAGAGCTATTAGGAGTGGAACTTTCTTCAAAGAGAGGCTGCTTTTGAATGCAGTGGAGAATGTCAGGAAAAATAATACGAAGCTCCATTTAATGGGGTTGGTCTCTGATGGTGGAGTGCACAGCCACATCTCTCACTTATTCGCATTACTGACCATGGCCAGAGACCATGAGGTCAGTACTGTTGTCCATCCCTTTTTAGATGGGAGAGATGTCCTCCCCACCAGTGCAGGTATCTACCTTGAACAGCTCGAAGGAGAGATGAAAGAGAAAGAAATCGGCAGCATTGGCACTGTTATGGGCAGGTACTACGCCATGGACAGAGACAACCGCTGGGAAAGGACTGAAAGAGCGTACAACGCTTTAACGGGTGTAAAAGGATTGCATGCCGAGTCTGTGGAAGCTGCTCTTCACGCTTCTTATGAACGGAAAGAATACGATGAATTTGTGCAGCCCACCATCATCGGAGAGACTGTTCAAGATAAGGATTCAGTACTCTTTTTTAACTTCCGCCCAGATAGGGCCCGTCAGTTAGCCAGAGCCTTTGTTGATGAATCCTTTGATCATTTTGAAAGGAAAAAGCTGGACGTCTACTTCGTGTGCATGACAGAGTACGAAGAGGGCATCAAAGCACCCGTAATCTTCCCCCCCTTGTCTTTGAAGAACACGTTAGGAGAGGTACTGAGTAACCATTACCTGAGGCAGCTGCGCATTGCAGAGACGGAGAAGTACTATCACGTGACCTACTTCTTCAATGGGGGAGAAGAAACACCCTTTGAAGGAGAAGATCGTATCTTAATCCCCTCTCCTAAGGTGACAACCTATGATATGAAGCCTGAAATGTCTGCGTACGAGATCACAGACAGAGTTACTGCAGAGATCCGTTCTCGCAAGTACGATGTCATTGTTTTAAATTTCGCTAACCCTGACATGGTGGGGCACACGGGAGTCCTTTCAGCTGCTATAAATGCCATTGAAACAGTAGACAAGTGCATGTGGCGTATTCTTGAGACGTGCACTCAGACAGATGTAGTTTTGATCACGGGAGACCACGGGAATGCAGAACAGATGACAGAAATTGATTCAGATGAACCTTTTACTGCCCACACGTCAAATACTGTCCCCTTCATCATCACCAAACAATGTAAGGTGCGCCCCGGCATCCTCGCAGATGTGGCACCCACTATCCTGGATTTACTGGGCATTAAAAAGCCTAAAGAGATGGATGGGGAAAGCTTAATAAAGTCAACCTAAAAGGGTGTACCATGGTCAAGGCGAAGAAAAAGAAGATGATGAAAAAGAAAGAGAAGATGATGAAAAAGAAAGGGTTCCACGACATGTTTCTCAACGGTGGGCTGAACATTTTCATCCTGGGTGGGTTCATCGGCATTATGTATGAGACTCTCTGCTTTTTGATCACTGTAGAGGCACAAATGCAGAAAAAAGCCGAGGAGATGTCATACATCATTTTTAAGCCGCTATTCCAGGAATTAGGAATACTCTTACTGTTTTTTGGCCTCATTTTCATCTGTTACTTTTTCTTGAAAGAGCAAGAATTCTTCAAGAAAAGTGCAGGCAGCTTCCTCGTTGCAGGAGCCATACTGACGATTGCTGCCTTTTCGTACTCCCAGTATGAGGTGGTGAAAGTCCTCAAAGGAGCAAGTGTTCCTGCAATTACTGTAAAATCCTTTGTCACCACGACAGTCCCTGCCTTCATGGACAACTTCAGTAAGATCTATTTCTTTGTGGGAACGATTGTGCTGGGCATCTTTCTGTGGGGTCACTCTCGAGAGAGGAGATATGCAGCAGAGTTCTTCATAGGCGGTGCTGTCATGGGATGTGTGGCCACAGCAACACTGGCTTACGGTCTCTACGAGAATTATAAGATGTTCCTGGAGATGTACGCCACGAGCAGAGATCTGATCATCTCTCAGTTTATCATCCCTGATGTGTTGCAAAATGCAGCCGAACTCTTAGTCATCATAGGGATCTTCCTCTTTTCTGCATCTTACATCTGGACAAGATCCAATTTCAGAAAGTGGAGTGGAAGAGCCTTGTTTTTTGGTGGTGCTGTAGGTACATTTAACGGGTTCATACGGCTGGGAGTGGCGTCTGGCGGTATTCGCAGTGAGATTACCCAAGTGAGACAGTCTGTAATGGATTTGACACCCTTTACGACAAATTGGAAAGGGCAGGTGCTCACCATTGAAACGTTGAAAGAATTCTACGTGAAGAAGATGATGCCAGTCTACCTGGAGTATTCTCTGTTGATCATTGCTTTTGCGGGGATTGTACTCATTGGGATTTACCTGTGGATGAGAGAATAGCTGAGGATCTGCTTCAGATAATTAAAAAGAGGAAAATCAGTACCATATCCCGCAGGCCTTTGATGCTCAAAAACCCAATTTGCAACCCCTAATTCACTATCGTCAAACTGAACAGTATTCCCAGCACGCCAACGTATCTCCAGATTTTTCTTACTGTCAGGTAGGAGTATTAGAACATCATGATTGAACAACTCAGCTATGTAGTTTGTACTTCTTTGTAAGAAATCAGTGAAACTCTGAGAAATTAATAAATCATTGCTGAAATCATAGAGAGAAGCGATAAATTCTTCACGATGCCGTGTGTATTCAACTTGCTTTCTCACCGTATCTGCCAGGAAAATGGTTATTAACCCCACTATGAACAGCATGAGAAACGTGGGCATGAATCGTATGTCTGCAACATCAAAGGATAGGTACGGCTGCGTAAAGAAAAAATCAAAGAATCCAACTGCTATTATCGATGCCAAAATACCTGCCTTTCTGCCTGCTATCAACCCACTGAAAAGGATAGGCACTATGAATATCATAGGGATGTTAACAGGGTCAAGAAAAGGTCTCAAAAAAAAGCACACAACTGCTGTAGAGATCGTACTTGAAACACTTACCGTAAGAGGCTTCCAACCCCATTTCTTAAAGGTTGAATCAGATTTTTGATCGATCTTCGGAATGGTCACTTTCTGTTCAGCTTCAATCTGAAAATTTTACCACCAAGCTCTTCTGCAAGCCTAAAATTTTTCTCAAGTTGCAGTTTTTCCCCATAGTCCATTTTAAACTGGTAAGAGGGTTCTACATATACAGCGAACCAATCTGCATTGAGATTACCAGCGAGCCTGTGGGTGAGGCGTATGAGCTTCTCAGAAGACGGTCTCGTGCCAATGCGCATCATGATTTTGGAGCTGGCGTCCCAGGGGCCCAGAATGTCATCCTTTCTCAGGTGATATCTCCTCGTGTTTTCCACCCATCTCGTGGCGTACCGGAGAGCAAGTTCCCGGAGAGCAACAAGGGTTCTCTCTTTAAAAAACTGTAGCATCGCCTGTTTTGCTTTTTCAGGTATGTACACTTTGCCTTCCTCCAGCCGTTGGAGTAATTCTTCAGGTGGCAGATCCACAAGCTCTATACTGTCTGCAACCAAGACTTCACTATCAGGGACAATCTCCTTGATGTCGACACCTGTCACCTGGTAGATTACATCTTTGATGCTCTCTATGTGCTGTATGTTCATGGTGGTGTACACATTGATACCTGCATCAAGGAGCTCTTTCACGTCCTCATAGCGTTTAGCATGACGTGAACCTGGTACATTGGTGTGTGCCAGTTCATCGACGAGTACATATTCGGGTTTTCTTTCTAAAACTCTATCCAGATCGAGCTCTTCCAGAAAGAGCCTTTTTCAACAGAGATATGTGTTGTTATCGTCATTTCACTCATTGTTGTGGCTGTTCTCGCGTTTATGTCTTCTTCAAGAAAAGAAATGGCTGAATTAAAGAGATTTCTCAAGAACTTCGTATCTTCATTTTCCTTTTGGTTAATCACCTTTCACAGTTTAAACTAGGTGTAAAATGCTCAAGAGCCTTGTCCTTGCTATCTCAAGTCCAGAGCTGCTCTAATATCTTCAGCTATCATCACTCTCTTGCTCTTTTCAATGAGAAAGCTCTTACCTGTTTGCAGGTATGAAGGAAATACTCTCATTCCTCTGTAGATGTAGGTGTCCTTTCGAATCTTATACGTCGACCCACGAGGGACTACCCCCTTACCTGTCTCCCGCCTCGCTATGTCATTCATGGCCTTTATAGCAACATCCCCCATGAGCAAAAGGGCCTTACTATTCGGAAATAACCCGATTTCCTTCTCCAGTATCTCGGAGCACTTCTTTATCGTTGTCAAAGATATGACATACCCTGTTTTTCCACACTTTACCGCTGTGGTAACATACACTCCTAAATCCAGTATGTCCTTCATGGAGGAAACGGGAGAGCCTGCCTCATTGAATGCTTGTATCGTAGTCTGCAGGTAAAACGGGGCATCTAGAGCGTAAAAATAATCACGTGCATCTGAGGGCGGAGCTTCTGAAATCATGAAGACAGTAACTGTGGCTGGATCAATGTCAATGATCGGAATTGTATAACACTTTCTGTCAATATCAGTACAAGGAAAATCTTCACATCCTATACAGTTATTTACCTTCATTGGTGTACCTCCTTTTTTTGTCTCTTCTTCTCCGTTGCTGTTTTATAAAACTATGGGTAATTGGTAGTTGATCTTTCCTCAATTCTTCTACAGTGTCAATAACATTCAAGATGCTGTCTCATACGAATGGTCATTCTCTCTTTTAACTCTAAATGCATTCCCTGTTTAAAGAGGCAACTGTATCAGGAAAGCCATACCTTTACAGCAGCACCTTTAGTGACCTACTTTGAAGGTAATGTGAACTGCAGTTCCTCCTGTCCTCTCCACCGTGATCTTACCATTGAGCTGCTCTTCAGCCAGTATGGTGACGAGACGCAGCCCCAAAGATCTTGTACCCTTAAAATCTATGCTCTCTGGTATACCCACTCCATTATCGCTGACGAGTAATTCAATCTCATTCTTGTCAAGCGGGTGGAGCTTAATGGTGATTTCACCTTTTCTGGCTCCAGGAAAGGCATGCTTCAAAGAATTGGACACCAGCTCATTAATGATGAGCCCGCATGGTACAGCATGATCTGACCCTAGAGAAACATCCTCCACCTCTATTTTCAGGGCAACTCTCCCTGCATCAGTTCTGGAAGACTGGAACAAGCTGCTTGCTAAACTCTGGATGTATTCTTTGAAATCAATGCTCGCCAAATTCTTGGATTGGTACAGTTTCTCGTGGACTAAAGCCATGGACTTTATACGGTTCTGGCAGTCCCTGAACGCCTCGACCAACCGGTCATCTCTCGTATATCCTGACTGTAGATTGAGAAGACTGGAAATGATCTGCATATTGTTCTTGACCCGATGATGGATCTCCCGTAGTAACACTTCCTTTTCTCTTAAAGATGCTTTGATCTGCTTTTCTGCCTGTTTGCGCTCGGTAATGTCTCTCGTAATGATCTGTATGCCCACGATCTTGCCATCCTTATAAATAGCCTGGCCCCCTGATTCAACTGGGACAAGTCTTCTGTCTTTCCTTCTTATGACAGACTCAAAGTAGGAAATTGGCTCACCAGTAATTGCTTTCCTGAGCATTGCGAGGCTTTTGGGCCAGTACCTCAAGGGGGTGATCTGCCTTACATTCATTTTTACCCCTTCGTCCATTGTGTAGCCTGTCAATTCTTCTGTAGGTTTGTTGGCAAACTGGACATTCCCTTTCAAATCGATGATAACGACGGAATCTTTGGAGTTTTCTATCAGAGTTCTGTATTTCTCTTCAGATTCTTTGAGAGCTTCCTCCATCTTCTTGCGCTCGGTGATGTCCTCTGATATGCCGTCGAAATACAAGATTATGCCGTCTTTGTCATACACGGGTGCGGCAGTGTCAGAGACGATGATGGGGGTTCCATCCTTTCTTTTCAAGTGCAGTTCCTCATTTTTGAGAAAGCCCTGAGTGGAGATTTTTTCGCTGAACTTTTTTCTGTCTTTTGGATCCATATAGATGTGGGATACGTTTAACTTCAACACCTCTTCCTTATCTTTGTATCCTAACATTCTCGCAAATGCCTGGTTCACATCAATGAAGAACCCCTCTCCACCAGGCGTAGCTCTGTACACGCCTACGTGTAGGTTTTCGACTAAGCTTCTGTATTTTTCCTCTGACAGCTGGAGCATCTCCTCTGCCTGCTTGCGCTCAGTGATGTCACGAATGATGGCCTGCATGCCTGTTATTTTTTTCCCTTTTTTCATGAGGCTTGCACGCGCCTCACCCCAACGAGTGTTCCCATCCTGATCAACCCAGGAAACTTCGACAAGCTCAGGAATTCTTCCCTTTATTATGGAACTAAATAACGCTATGTATCGGGACAAGTCCTTTATCCGTAAGAATCCGAGCTTTGAGAAATGGTTGCCCGTAATTTTGTCTTTAGAATAGCCTGTGAGCTTCAATGTGGCGGTATTGCATGAAGTAACGACTCCTTTATAATCTACGGTTATGATGCCATCAGGAGCGAGTTCGATCATATCTCTATACCTTTCTTCAGATTCTTTCAGTTCTTCCTCTGCTTTTTTGCGTTCGGTAATGTCTTCCACTGTTCCTTCATACAAAATGGTACCAGCATCATCGCGAACAGCTTTTGCATTCTCACGGAGAAACACTGTTGTGCCATCCCTTTTCATCCATCGGGATACTAACCCAACAACGTGTCCCTCACGTCCCATGAGTTCCTTGAAAGCTGAACGGGAGTATCCTGCTCTCGATCCCTCCTTCTCAAGGTTCAGTCGGGCCAGTTCCTCAAATGATTTAAATCCCAGCATACGTACGAGTGCTGGATTTGCCACAAGAATGCGACCATCAGGAGTACTCCTGTAGATTCCTACTGGAGCATTTTCAAAGAGATCTCTGTACTGTTTTTCACTCTTTAGAAGCGCTCTTTCCACCTGCTTCCTTTCTGTGATGTCACGCATGATGATGAGGGTTGCAGGACCCTCCTGATAGGTCGTTATCCCTGCATTGAACTCTATGGAGAGAGTATGTCCATCTTTGCGTTTTAATAGTGCCTCATAAATGGGGGTAACATGCGCGCCTGTCTGGCTGCGGTCAAGCATGCGGGGAAGCTCGTCTGAAATGACGTAGTTGGTGACAGGGGTATCGAGTAATTCTGTGACCGTGTACCTCGTTGTCTCTGCCCACCATGGGTTGACGTATTTGAGGAGACCGTCCTGAATGATGGCGATGCCGTCATTGGCCTGTTCCACGAGGTTGCGATATTTTTCCTCTGATTCCCGTAAAGCTTGTTCTCCCTTTTTCCTTTCTGTTATGTCCCTGACAATGCTTTGTATGTAGGCCACTTCACCTGATTCATCCCGTATCCCGGAGACTGAAATCTCTACAGGGATTATTTTCCCCTCTTTTGTCCTGAACTGCTTCTCATACACAGGGAGGTCCTCTCCCCGAAGGAGTTTTACCAGCTTGTCCTCACTATCAGGGATGTAGGGGGGAGCAACGATTTCTTTGAAGGAAAGTGCTCTGAACTCTTCCAATGTGTATCCCAAAAGCGCTGAAGCTTTTTTGTTGGCCTCTATGTGCCCTCCTTTTCTGTTCATGATGAAAGTGGCATCATGGGAGCCTTCAAAAAGCTTCTGATATTTCACTTCAGACTGGGAGAGCTTTTTTTGAATTTCCACATTTTCTTGAAGTGTGCTGTCCAGGATTTTCTTCAACAATGCACTGTACTTCTGCAAAAAGACAGTGTCCTCAAGGATTGTGGGGGGCTGAGGTATCACGGGGGGTTGAAGGGTTCCCCCCTCCAGAGTTCTTTGGATCTTCGAAGGATCTATCTCAGATTTCCAGACGAATTCAGCTCCCACCATTCTGACAAAAGGCACATCTTCTGCATCCAGGGTATCAGTAACGAAAACAAAAGGAATCTTTTTGAGAGTATTATCCTGGGTTATCGTTCTTAGGAGCTGGAACCCATCCATAACGGGGAGGATGACCTCTGATAGAATACCATCAAAATGCAGGTCCTGCAAAAGGGTTAGAGCTTCCTTTCCGTGGCGAGCAGTCTTCACGTGATGCCCCTCTTTCTCCAGCATAGCTTGAAGCTGTTGGCAGCTCTGCAGATTACTATCCACTATGAGTAGGTTCATTCCCTGTCACCACCTATTTGGAGAGGGCTACAAGCTTTGGATACATTGAACAGAAAATTATGCTTCTGCCAATGTGACCGTCTCTTCTGCATCTTCATCTTTTATCTCCCGCACTGCTAGAGCAGTTTCACATCCTCATGAGATAGGCCTGTTGCTCTACGTTAGATAACTGTAGGGTGCAGTGAGAGGATGTGCATGTTGTTCTGAAGCAGTTGGGTGTTCTCTCTTATTAAGATTTTTCATTCAAAAGAGGTCTGCTGACTGAAGGTGTTGAATACCATTTCAAGGTCAGACGTGTACGTGGGACATCCGAGGCTTCAGAGAACGTGGTGGGGAGGATGTGGTGATGTACATTTGTTGTTATCTGAATCTCTTTTGAAATCTTCCCCGTCCACGCATAGTCTGACTGAGCTCCAAAGACAGGTGCAATGACCAGTACAAGGATGAACCTTCTCTCGTGATTCTCTTAGTGCCCCCCCTTTTTTTAGAGCTGTACGAAGGATTTTTAAACAGGAACCCCCACTTTTCATCATGAAACTATCAATAGTGCTCGTAGGCCTCATTCTCACTCTGGGATGTGTAGGTCAGGTGGGATTTCTCAAAGAGGTAGTCCGGGAGGTCTTCGAGAACAGCGTGACAGGTGAGATCTCTTTGGATTTTGAAACGTACAATGGACACATAGAGATCCATGTGTGGGACGAACAGACCTGCAAGGTAGAAGTGAACAAGTGGGCGCAGGCTGCCACATCAAAAGAAGCGAAAGAAAAGGCTCAGAATATTCGGGTTGACTTTTCCGTGACAGGAACAGCAGTGACATTGAAAGTGGAGGAAGTAAAATATGCAGGAGCAGATGTAGTAGCGTACCTCCCCAGAAAATCCTTTAGTACTGTAGAGCTTACCACTTCCAATGGATACATAATGACAGAGGAGATTACAGCATCGAATGTCTCTCTCGTAACCTCCAATGGGTACATTGAGGCATCCATCATAGCAGAAGACATAACAGTCAAAACCTCCAATGCCGAGATAAAGGGGTTCTTCCAGGGAAATAGGGTGAACATTGAAACGTCCAATGGACAGATAGATGTAGAATGCGGAGATGGTGGACAGTACGACGTTAAAACGTCAAATGCCAAGGTCAATGTAAGCATTGGAGCGCGCGGGGAGGTTACTGTTTCCACCTCTAATGGGAGTATCGACATGAGAGTGGCTGGCGATTTTGACTTCGATCTTGAAACGAGGAATGCAGAAATACGGGTAGATGCAGGTGAACTGACGTACACGCTGGATTCAAAGACCCACAAAAAAGGGTTCACCTCAAATGAACCGGGGGTGTCAATAAGAGCATCCACTTCCAATGGTTCTATAACAGTAGTGAAAAGGTGAATCTGCACCTGTTCATAGTTATAGAGATGCTTGACTGCATCTCCCTTTTTGCCAGTAGTCTGTGGAAGTGATCTTGTTTCGGTTAATAAGGTGCTCAATCGATCAATTATTTACACTTTTCCAGTCATACGATACCACATCAAGGTCAATATGGCTCTTATCATCTGTGTCCGACTCATGAGAGAATACTGGTGGCCAGTTTTCCTCCGCGGTTCCTGGGCTGCAATGTTAACGATTGCTTTTGCAGCAGTCTCCTTTGGTACGCCAAAGACCTTCAACATCAGCGGTATGGCCTCGACTTCACGTGCCAGTTGGGGGCTCACTTTCATGTCTTTGTAAAAGTCTGTTTCAACCATACCAGGGATAACGCTGTAGATGGATAGAGGATACCCCTTACACTCTTGTGCCAGACTCTTTGTGAGACTGGTAACAGCAGCTTTTGTGGCAGCATACACTGTCAAATAGGGGGAAGCCTCACCTCGACCTCCTTTCCCGCTCATGTTTATGATAACACCTTTTTCATGCTCTCTGAAATAGGGTATGACAATCTTACACGCTTGGAGCACAGCTGTCACATTGACATTGACTATGTCCCGGATTTCTTCCTCACTCAAATCGTAAAGCAGTCTGTATCCGCCTGATAACCCGGCATTATTAACCCACACATCAATGGTCCCATAGGTTTCCAGAGCGTGGTCAAATAGCTTTTTTAGGTCGCCCACTTTCGACACGTCGGCAGCGATTCCTGTGACCGTGAATCCTTCCTTCACCAGTGAATCACAGGTCTCTTTCACGTTTTCCTTGTTGCGAGAACAGATGACGACCTTACCACCTTCTCGTGCGCACGCTTCAGCAATGGCTCTCCCTATGCCGCGTGTGGAACCTGTAATGACGATGACTTTGTTTTCAAGCTTCATGTTATCTCCTCATTTTTTGTTATGTGTTATGGTGATTCACGCAAGTGGTTCCGCGATTCATCTCCATGTTTTATTGAGAGGTGTTCTTAAGGGTTTTCAACGGAACGTCTATTTTTTTGTACTCCTCTGTGTACTGGGTGTACTGCATTATTCTGGCAAATGTGTACAAAGGTTTACAGCCTTCATCAGATCGATCGAGAGAAACATTTATATAATGACACGCACAAGGGTGCCCAATTGTTGTAATGGGCCGGGGTCGCCTAGAGGTATGGCCGCGGACTGCAGATCCGCTCATGTGAGTTCAACTCTCACCCCCGGCTCACGTGCTTTCCCAGAGCTGAAATATTGAGTATCTGCTCAGTCTACGTTCCTCTCACTGAGAAAATAAATCAAAGTTCTGTCCTCAAATTGTCTGCATTCACCTGTGCCATACATTCTGAGGTGCCTCTGTGACTTCTCAAAGTGAGAAGAGAGAGATATTAATAGCGTTTGCAAGAGATTATTATCCTTCTCCATTTCCACAGTGAAGACAGTACTTCGTGAAAACAGGTTTCTTCTCTCCACAATGCGGACACGCCTCCTCCAAAAGCTTCCCGCACAAATAACAGTACCTCCCCCGTACGGGGGCCTGGCACCAGGGACACTTCCCTTCTTCAATCCTCTTCTTTGAGATTCTCTCAAAGCTGTAATATTCCCTCTTTAACCAGATGAGGGCCACCACGCACGATAAAGCACCCAGAAGAGACGTCCCGAAAAGGTGGAGGCTCCTGACAGCATACTCTACCATCATGTACAGGAGCAGAAGGACAGAAGAAGCGAGCAGTGATGTGAACAAAATCCCATATTTTGTCTTCTTCATCTTCATGAACAAGACTAGGGCACACACGAATACAGGAATGGCAAAAGCAAATCGCAACCCCAAAACCTTTAACTGATACATGCTAAAATCTTTATCGTACTCTCCTGATACTTTGAATTGTTTCAGATTCATTTCAGCTTCTTTTTCTGATATCTTTTCTTGTACATCATCTAAACTCTTCTTTGAAACGTTCAGGTACGCCGCAACAATCTCGTATTCCTCTTTGGCCTCTTCGTATGCTTTTTTGATCTCCTCATTTTCTTTTCCCTGTTCTAAGGTAATTCTGTACTCTTCTCTTCTGAAAATATATTCCTCTTCCCTTTTTTGGTGTTCGTCCTGCGCCTTGTTGAGAACAGATAAAGCTCTATCCCCTTCTGCGTAAAGTCCCATGAGTTCTCTCTGCGTGTCACCTATCTGGTATTTCTGCTCATAAAAAGAGTACTCTGGTCTTTCAGGTACATCATTTATGTCTAAAAGAATTCTGACCCCGCCTATGAAAAGGAATATAACGAGAGAGGTTGCGAGAATTTTCTCTCCTCTGGTAGACTCTACTTCCTCATCCATGGAGTTTTCTTGGAACGAACCTTTTTATAACTATGGTTCTTCACAAATCTATGACCAGCTCATCGGTGGGCAAAGCACGCAGTAACCTTTTCTCCAACCCTATCAATACAGCAGAACCCGAATCGCTCAAACTGGATGATCTCACCTACAGGAAGCTCCCTCACAGCTTCCTCTGCCAATCCTTCAACAATTTCCAGGCTTTCTGGGTTGTACTCACCACGTATGAAGAGTTCATGAGGGACTAAAATTGTTACGTCAACGTTTTTGTCAGTTACCCACTGGATTTTTTCCAGCTCTTTTCTGAGATCTCTTCCCATGAATACTCCTTTTATTTCATTCTCTTTCTTTTCAGTCACTTTCACGTTGAAGAGATCTTTCAGTCTGAATTCATCCTGGACATCCTCCCTTGATACGTAAAAGGTACCTCCTGTCTTGATTTCTCTCACCCCGTAGTCCACCTCAGGATGCAGCTTCAACTGTACCTGTAAAGCAGGAGCACCCTCCACACACAACTTCACTGGATCTTTCACGAAGAAATAGCGTTTTGCCCGAAAATCAATGAGCTTCCTGTTTAAGGCTTCGATAATGGACCAGTCAATCTCCGGCTCAGAAGTCGATAATCCCATCTCCTTGGCCAGGGCGTGAATAGTCTCAGGGACGATGCCCCGCCGCTTCAACGCTATCAAAGTGGTTAACCTGACATCATCCCACCCCTCTACTAACCCTTTACTGATTAAGGGGCGCAGCTGTCTCTTGGAAGCAGGCGAACCCCTCACGTTGAATCGGGAATACTGAATAATGATGGGATGCCTCAGCTTTAATAAGTCCCTTACGTAGTTCTGGAGCTTTGTGTGGAACTCGTTTGACCGCAACACGTGGGTAATCCCCAAAACTGAGTCCTCTATGGCACAGGCAAAATCATAGGTTGGCCACACCAGGTATTTGTCCTTCTGGATGGGGTGAGGAGTCTTTACTACCCTGAATAAGGTTGGGTCACGCATTTGTGAGTCTGCTGATTTCATGTCTCCCTTTATCCTTAAAATGCACTTTTTTCCCTTAAACATGTGGTTCCATAAGTCTTTATTCTCCTGTGCACTCCTCTTCCTGCACTCGCACTCCCGCAGGTGATACCTATCTTCTTTAATCTTTGGCTGCGGGCAGAAACACACATAGGCGTCTCCCTGCTCAATCAATTTCTCCGCGTACTCGTATAACAATGGTAAATCGTCCGATTCGTAATGTTCCTCATCCCAGTCTATTTTCAGCCAGGCAATCCCTTCTTTCATCTCGTTGTAGTATTCTAGTCTCTCTTTTTCCGGATTCGTATCATCAAATCGTAAAATAACCTTACCGTTGTACCGTCGAGCATAGTAGTAATTGAAGTAGAAGGATAACCCATGTCCAATGTGGGGCACGCCATTTGGTTCTGGCGGTATTCGGGTGACCACGCACTCTGCATTGGGTAAGGGTGGCAGTTCTTTCTTTTCTTTGACCTCTTTTTTCTCAAAATATTCTGGATATGCCTTTCTTAGTTCTTCTTCTATTTCTTCTTTAGTCATTTCATTAATTCGTGATATTTCCTCGTTAATTAACTCCATCGTTTTCGAGGGGTCTTTCCGCAGCTCTGCACTGTCGCCCATGACCTTTCCCATGACTGCTTTTGCAGATGCTTTCCCGCCATACTCTAAGGCGTTCATCAGTGCATATTTTCTGATAATGTCCATGACCCCCCCTTTTTACCAAGTTCTTATAAAGGTTATCACCTTCACCTATGACTCATAAGGACTCCATGTCTCCTCGTTCAAAATTCGGTGGATAAATCACCATCTAACCGTGGCTCGTGCTATTGACCTGGTTGGGTTGTCTGTACGTAATTCATTCATCTGTACGAGGCTACAACAACAATTTCCCTTTCTCCATCAAAAGATGCCCATCAACCCGCATGGTGGGCTCCATCACGAGGACATCCCAGTGGAGATCAGACTCATTCTTCCCGCCATAGCTTCTGTTTTCCCCAAAAGCCAAATGTATGGTCCCGACGATCTTCTCATCTGTGAGCACATATCCCACAGCCTTGGTCACCTCAGGGTTCAACCCAATACCTAATTCACCAATCCTGTATCGATCACCCGTCGCCTTCTCAAGCACTTCTTTGAACAGGGGGAATCCAGTTCTAGCCTTAACTGGGTTAGCGATCCCGTTCTTGAACTCAACTTCTACGCCCTCCATTCTATTGGCCCGGTGGAATGCCAGGTCAAATATCACCCTTCCCCTGACTTCATTCTCGTGAGGTGTGACATAGACTTCTCCTGTCGGCAGATTCAGTAGCCTGTTTCCTGTTTTCATGTCCTCCTCGTCTATGATCCCATCGTCCAGGGATATCCTCCTCCCCTTAATGTTCAAATGGAGATCAGTACCCTTTTCTGTCGTAATATGGATGTCTTCCGCATCTTTTATTAGAGAAGCCAGTTTTTTGGCATTTTCTGAAAGCTTTTCGTAATCAATGTTCATGGCTCTCCAGAACATGTCGTAAAACTCTTCAAAGTCAATGTTGTACATGTGCGCCTGCTCTTTTGTGGGGAATCCAATGCCCAGCCTCTTCTTGTCGGTGCCCTTGTTGTACGTTTCTATGATCTGCTTTGAGAACAAGCGTCTGGCTGCTTCCCTTTCTTCCGGGATGGTTTTGAACCTCTCGGGGTCTTTGGACTCAACACCCACGGAGATGAAGACATCAGTCTCCTTGATCAAGGAGAGAAAATGCCTGGGAGCGTGTTTAATCACCTCAATCGGGGTCTCTGAAAGGTCTCTAAATCGGTAGTCATCGGATATAGCCTCAATAAGAGGGAATGCCCCTCTCTTCCGGCACTGTAAAGCAATAGTCTCACAGAACTCCATATTGTCGACTCGACCCCTTATGTAGACGGTGTTGTCCTTTTTGACCCGTGCGCAAACTTCTACGATCTTTTGCGCCACTTTCTGAAAGTCCACTTCAATCATGGTATCACCCTATTCCATTCAAGGTGCAGTTTAAAAGGTTTGGTTTAGCACTGAAGAAGACAAACCCAGTTGCATCAGTCATTGTCATTATTGATACTGAATCTGTCCAACAGGGGCTTTCGAACAAAGTGCTCTGCATATGGATTCATTGTGTTCAAGCCATGCATATTCAAAATTAGGTTGATAATTCAGAATAACAAAGAAGAGTTCCTTATAATTCCTTTACGTATTCGTCATATTCATCTATACCTACTTCAATTTCCTTTAAGACCTCTTATCAAGGGGCGAGCCAGAGTTCTTCCTCTGTGATGAGGAACTGTGGTATACCTGCCATCAGGGTGTTTATAAAAGATGTGACTCCCCTTCTGTCTGATTTTTTTGAATCCTAGTTTCAGAAGAAGCTTCTCCATTTTTTGAGCATCGATAAGTGCGAGTTTTGTCATACAGAAATCCCTATTTGCTGGATTCCCACGAATTCAGGTATAGATTCTCTGGTTTCAGGATCCATTTCCTCCAAACAGAGTTCAATAACTTCTTTGAGATTCTTCTGAAGCTCATCAAGGGTCTCTGCCTGTGTGTGAGCCCCTGGAAGCTGGGGAACCACAGCCACATACAATCTGGTTTCGGGATCTCTTTCGATATAAGCAGTTAACGTGCGCATTTTGACATCTCCTCACTTTCTGAAGGTGACAATTCCGGTAAGGTGTACACGTATATGAAGGCTACGCTGATCATATGCAAAAAGAAGGTGACCCTCCCACCGTGATGTGGTTACCAGTACTGTAGTCATTGAGTTCCTGTATGAAGGGTTCGTGCCCTCCTATCGAGTGGGGGAAAGGCTTAAGAGACCAGCCATACCAAATCCAACAGTTAAGGAAAGTGGTGATCTGTATGACCAGCAGAGAAATGAAGTATATTGTGGAAAACAGGGAGATGCTCGAAAGAGACTACAGCGGAAGGTACATAGCCGTGCATGGAGAAAGGGTCGTTGCAGCAGGAAGGACAATCCATGAAGTGTATGCCCAACTGGAAACGTCAACCATCAGTAACCCACTGGTCACCTATGTTCCCAGGGAAAATGAGGTGCTCCTCGTATGACTGTGAGTGTACCTTACGTTTAGCAGGTTTCTCATTGCTGTCACCCCACCGAGGTAAACAGTGGGTGTATCCATCTGACCAAGAAAGTCATACAGCGATTCCAATCGATTTTCTTCTCATCTTCTTTCTGGACCATACAGCAGTTCTTCCTTGAAAATGGAGAGAAGTTTCCTTGTCGACGGTCTGTTCAGAGAGAGCTTCAGAGGTATCTTTATATGAGCAACTGAAGATGAGTCCCTATGAAAGGCACCCGAAGACAGTGGTGGTTGAAATGAACGTTATCCTGTCTCATCCACTGGTAAGACCACTCTATGCCTTCTTACTGGAATGTAATGAAACCCCACTGGAAAAAGAGATTCTAGACTGCGGTGCAGGAGGTGAAAAGCCGCCGCTCGCCCTCTTCTTTGGGCATGGGTATAAGACGTATGGTATAGATGCATCTTCTGAACAGATAGAACTGGCACAGAGATTCTGCAGAGAGAATAACATGGAACTCAACATTATAAAAGGAGATATTCGCTGTATTCCTTTTGCGGATAACTCGCTGAGTTTTGTGTATTCTGTTAACACAATCTGCCATCTCCCGAAAAAAGATACTGCTGTCGCAGTCAAAGAAATGATACGAGTACTGAGACCTGGGGGGCTGTGCTGCGTGAACTTTGCATCAGTGGATGATATTGGCTTCGGTGATGGTGTGGAGGTGGGGAAGGGGGAATGTCTCCAGGAATTCGACTGGTATCCTGGAATTGTGAAGGAGGGACACGTGTGTTCCTACTACGAGGATGATGAGCCAGATGAGTACTTCTGTCAGATGAAAATTCTCCGAAAAGAGAAGAGAATAATCGAAATGCCAGTGAATATAAGGAAACATCCTGAAGGAAATGGCTGGCAGACGGCAGATATCTGGTACATTTGTAAAAAAGATAAAAAATGAAAGTAAGGAGAATTCATCTTTCATCAGAATTAAACCTCAATCAATTCTTTCTATTCAAAATTTCCCTCATCAACTCCACGCAGTGATCTAAAGCTTCGCTTATAGGCTCCCCTGAAGCACCCGCAGCCTTCTTGTGCCCGCCACCATCCCCATTGTACTGCTGACCCACTTCTTTCATGATCTTCGATAAATCTATGTCCATGTCCTGGGCAGCCTTCGCTATGATTCTGCCTGCCTTTACATTGGCCACAAAAGCGACGTCTGCCACCTGTGTCAAAAAAGCTGCAATACTCGATTCATGAGAGTTGACCTTGGTAGTCACCACCAAGTACCCCTCGATGTTGTGAATCTTTGACCTCTGGCATCCTCGCAATATGGCAATCCGTTTGGGAAAGTCCTTCTCCTCCGTAAAGATATCAAAAGCTTCATATAATTTTATTCCTTCCTCCAGTATGTTCGTGATCGTTTTCATGGTATCTGCTTTAGCATATCTGAAATTCCCCGTATCGGTGAGTATTCCCGCCAATAAGGCCAGATTTATTTTTCTATTTCTTTCAGGCAATAAATCATATAAAATTTCAGCAGTAGAGGTTTTTTCCTCCTGGAGATGTAATCCAGTTTGAAAAGAGGAGTCAGTATGGTGGTCGATCACGATGATGTTACGGGCTTTCTCCAAAAAGGTTGTACATTGCCCTAACTGGGATGGGGTGGACGTATCCAGGACGATGACATTTTCTGGGCATTTTTCTAAAGGGGGAGATTCAAAGGTTTCCTGTAAATTCTTCATGAGGTCTTTTGCCATGCGATTTGCACTCTCGCAGCAGATTTTCGCTTTCTTGTTGTGTAACCTCAAAAACTCGTTGAGGGCTACGGCAGAACCAACAGCATCAGGGTCTGCATTGGAGTGCAAGAGAATGAGAAAGTCGTCTTCTTGCTCCAGTAAGTTGAGAATAGTCTGTTTCATCCGGCCTGAACTCCTGCAGAACCAAGCATTTCTTCAATTTTAGCTCGTGCAGTCTTCAGTTTCTCGAGTAGTCTCTCTTCCTGTCTTTCCATTGTTTTGATTCTCACATCTAAATTCTCTTTTTTCTCTTCCAACTCTTTTTTTGTATCTTCTTTATTGACTTTAATCAGTATGCTCCCAATACTCTTGTAGACCGTGTCGGTCTCTTTTTGCAGCTCTTCCAAGGCGAGAGTCGTTTCACTTAATTCAAGAGACAATTTCTTTTTCTGCGTTGCTACCATCTGGTACTGTTGTTCCATTTGTTGATATTGCTGAATTTCATGTTGAATGTTAGGAGGAATTTTCTGCATGAAACCACCAGCTTTCTTCATGTGGGAGGGCATATAAAGGTTTTCCTGGTTAGGTGAGTTCTCCGCAGTTTAATGTGTAAATTTCTTCTGAACCTGTAGGGTTTTATTCAGCAGTTCTACAGCCTCCTTCACACTGCCTACTACCTCCTTCACTGAGTCTCCTGTTCTCTTCACTGCATCTCCAGCTTCAGCAATCTTCTGGACCATCCCCACATGGAAGAAGTCAAGATAGCGATGGAATTGTGGCTGAAAGTGGCAGAAAAGGAAGGAAAAGAAGTTCCATCATCCATGAGAAAGAATTACTCAATGCATTTTGTGGAAATCCTTCTCAGAATGCCGAGCTTGCGGAGACATGGGATTGTGTACTTCTCCTTGACTTCCAATCCCCCAATAACTGTTCAAAAAATTCTTTTCTTTACCTCCTAAAGATGAAAATTTCACCCTTCCCGAGTTCTGATAGATCACCATTGTACCTTTCATACAATCCTTCTATGTGTTCTCTTTTTACTGGGATATTGTACCCTCTTCTCTGTAAATCCAATAAGAAAACTCGCAACCAGGTCGGGTTATACTCAGTATTACGACAAAAGGTTGGCAAAACCTCTACCAGATTGTACACCACAATGCTCCCCCGCTCCATGAGAGCACCCGCCCTCTCACCTGCGAACCCATAACAGAAAATAGTGCCACCCTTCATTCCGCAACCCGTGAAGGCGCCCGTGTTCTTTTCTATGACAATGACCCCCCGCTTCATCAACTCCCCAACTTCATTACCCGCACTCCCCTTCACGATAATGAATCCTCCATCCATCCCATATTTACTCCCCCTGTACGCTCCGCCCAGCTCATTACCCGCACTCCCCTTCACGAGGATCTCTCCACCCCTCATCTCAGCCCCACACCAGTCTGAAACATCCCCCTCAACTGTTATTCTGCCGCCCCTCATCTCAGCCCCCACGTGCATCCCTGCGTCACCCTCAATGACAATCTCCCCGAAACTCATTTTCTTTCCTATGCACTTCACGTGAGAAACAGACCCTGAGACACGAATTGTTTCCTTACCATCATCTGAAACATCAAAACATTCCCCCAGATTCCTCTCTTTGTTTCCGTAATACACCTTCATTTCCTTGACATCTCTCGCCGATTTTCCCGCAAATGCATCAGGAGTCACACACTCAGCCACCACCGGTATCTGTGTCTTTGTGACAGGACGCAGCAGCACTACACCACCTCTCTCAAATGAATGCAATATTTACCCAGGTTCCCGCCGTAGTTTCCTGCACTGATCCTGGTCACCCCACCCACACTACAGGCAGCGTGAATCCCTTTGTGCATCGCTTTTTTTACTGATTCTGTATCCAATCCATCAATGACAACCTCTAAAACGCAGTTCTCTTCTTCAGCCAAACACGATTCTGTCTGAGACTTAATCGTAGGACAGTACATCGTGTTGGTCGAGGCGGCTAAAAACTTGTATTTGGAACCAACCTTACTTCCTGAACTCACAATCCCACCCGGAAAGGGAGTTATCACATTCTCAACCTCTTTGATGGCTTTAACTGCCTTCTCAGCCGCCCTCAACACAGGTTCAATCCCTGTTCCTATGATGAGGAAATTGCCGCCGCCAACTGATTTTTTGGCCTGGAACGTTTCTTCACACAGAAATTCTCCGCCCATGACAGGAATTCGCCAGAATCGCCTCCCTTTAGGATATTCTGGTGTGGGTGGTAACCTTTTGGAAAGCTGGAACCCGTCCCCAAAATACCGTAACGATGCCCCGATCTTGAAGTGCTTTTCTCCCTTCACGTTGTTGAAGCATGCAGCAGTGGGTGAAGTCATCACGCACTGGCTTATCCTTCGCAGGAGCTGGTTCTCCAGATTTGTGGCTGAACTCGCAAACAGTAAAACGTTAACACCAGGCCGCCCGTCAGGCGTTATTTTCGTCGTCCCTTCCACACCTGCTTCACAGCCGCACATGATAATGGAGGTACCAAACCCTGCGACAGCTGAAGCAGAATGCATGGCCCACTCTTCAGTTATGGCTGTAATGAGGATGCGGGCACCGTACATGGTGAAGGCTTCAGCAAAGGTGTCTTCAATCTCCACGTCGTTTATACGCACGGAATCACTTCCTTTTTCGGGAGGTAAACCTCCTCTACGGGGTAGTTATTGAACTGGACAGTGTAATATTTTGAGAAGATCTCTTTTTCTTCCCTGGACAGCTCAGCTTTCACATCTAAAACGTAGGTCTTCCCCACGACCTCTTTTACAACTTTACCATCCTTAACCACAATTTCTCCGTCTTTTATGGTATATTTTGCCTTTTGGAAGCTTTTTTCTATTTTTTCTTCATCAAATTCGTACACAGATACATCTGCATCTGCTCCCACCCCCAGGTGTCCTTTGTTCTTCATACCGAGGGCCCTTGCTGTCCCTGCCCTGGTTATCACTGCAACCTCGGAAAGGGTGTACTCACGCTCCAGTGATTCCAGAACAGACCGTTCTTGAGCCTTTTCGTGGACTGTATGTAACATTTCATCTCTTTTTTTCTTTTTCATCAGCAATTCGATGACTTGAGGATAGAAATAGAAAGGACCTGCATTGGGGTGGTCTGTGGTCAAAAAGATCTTGTAGGGGTCCTTGATCAGCAGTAACAGTTCTAACCCTACAGCCCACTGGAGTGCGTTGACCATGTTCTTTTTTCTGAATGTGTAAGGGACAATCCCTGCCCCTGTCTCCATCTCCACGTCAGCATTCGCCCACTTGTTCCCGCTCAGTTGATACAACGTGTACTGCCAGGGGGCGTCTGCCGTCATGGTCGTCGTGCCCCCGAAGATGACCTGGCCCACATCACAGGTGACGTTGTGGGCACTGTTCACCACTTTTGCGATTTCACAGCTGCCTGACGAAAAGGTAGTCCAGTCCTCTCCCGCGTACGAGTTAAACTGAATGTGGGTTATGTGTCTCCTTAAAGGGTGCAGCATTTGGATAGTCTCTGCTGTGAGCTCGTAGTTTCCTGGCGAACCTAAATTGTTGCAGTGTATGTGCACGGCATGCGGTAGTCTTAACTCGTCTGCAGCTCTGGCCAAATTTTTCAATATCTCACGAGGAGTTACCTCGAAGTTCTCCACTGGTTCATCCAAAGAAGTTATGTTCTTCCCCCATTTCCAGGATTCGATCCCTCCTGGGTTGACAACTTTTATGGCGTACCCTCCCGTAGCGTGTAAAAGCCAGGCGACAAAATTCTTCAATTTCGCGTACTCTTTCTCTGCCACATGTTTGAGCACAAAATAGTTTGAACCCATTAACGTGTATATCCCTTTATCGACGATAGGTGTATCCAGTAACTCTTCGTGAGCATGCCTCGCCCCCAAAGGAGGGACTGCAGCCTCCCACACTGTGGTGTACCCCATTTCTGCGTACCGGTACCCTGTCACGAAAGTGGTCGGTACCGTGTACCCGGTTCCACTCCGGGTGCATTGTGTTTTCTTTACTGTATCTTTCCTGTGGTCTTCAGGGCGTATGATCCTGGCCAGGTTCACCTTAGGACCTGCAATGTGTGTATGGATGTCCACCCCACCTGGCATGACAATACATTCAGAAGCGTCAATCACTTTCGTATCTTTAACTGAAGATTCTTCCACTATTTTCCCATTTTCAATAAATATGTCCATCTTTTCCCCATGTACGTTATTTTCGGGGTCATAAACTAAACCATTTTTTATGATCATGCCTCCACCTTCTCACGTAACTGGGAGAGCACCTCCGCATCTGTCGGTAAGGGTGAGTTCACCACCTTTTTCAGCCGTAATGGTACCCCGTCCATGCGGTATGCTGTTCCTTCAGCTTCGATACCTGAAGCAGCCACAGGGATGCACACTTTTGCAACCTTTGAAGTTAGACTCACCTTGGGGTCCATGACAATGGTGGGTATTCGCGTTAAATGCTCCCACGCCCCAACGGGGAAGCTGGCCACGGGGTCTGCCGCCATGATGAGGGCTGCATCACATTCTTTCCTGGCCAAAACGTCTACAGCTGAAAACTCTCCCGGGTTGTGCACCGGATATTTGAGAGAAAAGTTCACGGCAAAAGGGTATCCCGTCACCCAGCTCATGGTGGTGCCAGCCCCGGTCACGTTACCGTGGCCGCGCATGGGGATTATGTTAAATTTCGTGTATTCGTTTAAGTCTCTCACCAACCGTAAGGCAGCATCGACATTGAGATGCTTTCCTCGAGACATGGTTAACCCTAACCCAAAAAAGAGGACACCAAACGTGCAGGTCTTCATCATTTCCACCAGTTCTTCAAACTCCTCTCTTATGGGAATACCTCGTTTTAAATACGCCCGCATCAAGGAAATGATTTCAAAATCAGTACCTGGCTCAATTTTTATGAACGTGTCTGCAATGCGAGCAGAAGCTGTTTTCCGCACATCCACCAGCACGATCTTCCTTTGGGTTCTCTCTTTTATGAATAGTCCCTCTGGATAGACCGCATACCGCGCGAAGTGTCTTAGGTGCGCTTCAGCAGGGTTACACCCCCAGTAGATGATGAGATCTGCCCTGTTTTTCACCTCCCCTAAGGTGCACCTGACCCACCCGGAGTCCTGCGCCCCCACGATGGTCGGCCCATGACACACGGAAGACGTCTGATCAATGGTGGCTCCCAGGATTTCAGCCAGGTGGATGGCCTCCCTCTGCGCTTCACATTCAGTGGAGCTCAACCCATAAAAAAGGGGGAAATCTGCATTCTTGAGGATCTCTGCTGCTTTGCTAATGGCTTCTTGTAGTGGCACTTTTTTGCCATCAATGGAAGGTTCCAACCTATTTTGGTCGTGATTTATAAATTTTGATGTAGAAATGGCGCAGGCATTCTTGGTACTGGTGATCTTCCCATTTTCCACGGTAATGATGATATCATCGCACAAGCAGCCGCAGAAGGGACAGACCACGTCCTCATAGATCATCGCCTGCCCTCCACGATTTTGCTCAGGATGGTGTCCACGCTCTCCACCGGTTTATCTGTCTTCGTAACTTCAGCTTCCACGCCTTTTGAATCAGGCATGCCCGTACCTTGCGTGTCAGTACCGATGACGAGGTTTGCCCACGGACCGTAAGGTATGAATCCCTTGTTCTCTTCAATGTCTGCTTTCTGGCTCTTGACCACGCAGGCTCCGTGCTGTGTCTGCACTTCAACGGTGTCTCCGTCTTTGATTCCCAGCTGGTCCATGGCTTTTGGGTTCAGCTGGATCACTGCCACGCTCTGAAGGTAGTCGTCTGAGGTCTTTCCAATCTCTGCAGTGACTCCCTGCTTGGTCGTTCTGCCGCTTAACAAAATGATCTTCATGTAGGTGTGTGGGGTTGGTTTTTTATAAATGTGTGCATACAGCTTTTAGAGGTTCAACTTGTTAGTTCAGAGAGCTCTGCTGACAAAAGATATCTGCTATTGATATGGTGAATGGAGAAGGAGTCTCCTCTTTTTAAAGAGGGATCCACAGACGGAGAGATAGCTAACTTTTTATAGTAAAATTTCCTCTATTTTATTAAGCGGCAGCCCTTCCCTTGTCCAATTCAGCAAGGAAGGCAAAGACTGCCGCGCGTTTTTGACCAAGATGTTTGTTATGGATTTACTTAGTTACTCCCGTAGCCTTGAACAGTTTTATTTCTACAAATTGAAGGACCTTTTTAGAATTTACGACAATTATTGTCGATTCATTTATACTACTTTACCAATGAAACAACCAAGGTAGCAAAAATACCAATTATTGCTATAATTATAGCGAGGAGGCCTTCCCACGTCACTGTTTTTTCTTTGAACATCTTTATCTCATTCTTGAGTTCTTCAATGTTATTGGAAGTAACTTCTTTGACCATTTTTTCGATTTCTTCCCTTAAATCATTTTTTATCTCATCAATTAAAAATTTTTCAGTCCCACCTTTGAAAAAAATCGATTTTTCTGCCTTGATATCTCTAATTTCCCACACTATTGCAATTCGTCCTTCCTTCAATAATTTTGGTTCACCTTTTGCAAATTGTCTCGCCCTTTCTTCATCCTCTTTTTCGATTTTTATGATATCCTTTAGTGGTGGATGCATGTAGAGAGGGGTCGTATTCTCTGGTAGTACAGCCCAGATGTCAGCATACTTAATCAAAGGAAACTTTTCTCTTTCTTTTTTCGATATTGAAGTTATAATAGGGTAAATAAAAACATTAAAATCCCAATATTGACTATTTTTAGATAATTTCTTCATAGTCTTCTCTGACAGGAAATTCATTGTAGTAATTTTGAACATTATACAAAGAAAAAAATTTTTCCCTTTAAAGAATTCCCTTTCAAGGGTAATCTTTGACATTTTTATATGAATACTTCTGAAACTGCTTATTTCAGTGATTTCTTCCATTATCCTATTTTCAGGAATATAGGAATTGAATTTTCCCACATCATCAATTTCATAAGAAAAAACATCCTCCCCTATTTTCTGATGTCCCCTAGCTGCTGCCTGTTTTTCAACATATTCTTGGTTTCTAATATTCTCTTGCTTCCATGTGACTCCTTCTATTTTAAATGGCAAGAAAATGTGGATATCGCACAATTCTTTCATTTCGAAAAAGAACTTATATAAGATGTGGCATTCTCCACTTTCAAGTATGTGAATACTTTCTTTATAATAAGCAATACTACCTTCACAATCCAGAAGAACACCTTCAAGAGACATATAATCTCCACTCAATATTCTTAGGATTTATGATCTTTCTGATGTAGTCCGCCTACATCTGGGCGCGCTTCTCCTAGGCAGACCTTTTTCAATTTTACCCTCGCGTTCATATAGATTACTCCTTTTTTTAGTTACTTCTATTCTCTCAAGTAGCTTATAAAGTTTTCGGTTAAGTAGTAACAATTATAAGAAAGGTTAGATTAGATGTAGTCATGATACGAAAACTTTATATACTTCTTTCTAGGTAAAGTTGATAAGAAAATAGTAGAGGATGTAAGGGATATATATGACTAATAACCTAGAGATTTATTTCCAAAAAATGGAACGAATTGTGGAGGTGATATTTTGAATAGGGGACCTATAATGCTGTCCTTGTGCAGTACTTTCTGTCAGAACCATCTAGTCAGCACTAAGACCTTCGGTCTTCTTGGAGACATTTCTCCATGCACTGGTGGCGAAGGAAAGCCTGATGTAGGGTGAGTTGAATAAGCTTTCAGATCTCTGAGATGAGTCTTTACTTGTTTTTAAGGAGACTTTTATTCTTCATCAAATTACGAAATTCGCAGTTAATAAACTTATAAAGTCCTTCAGAGAGAATTTGCTTTCAGAATATCATCGATGCTCAAAACTATCACATCTTTTTCCCACCACAGATGGTACAATAAATTCCTGCACCATGTCACAAATTCGATATCACTTCCACAGAAGGCCTGATTCCTGTCAACCATACCAGTTGAAATTGATGACAAAGCAAATAAAGCCCATTTTTCATCTATTCTACAAATATAGATGGGATATCTTTGCCGAAGAGATAGAAATCGAAATTCAATTCCTCTATGTGGATTTTCTATCAGTTTTTTAAATAATTCCTTCTCCTCTTCTCTTTCAATTTTTGGCGGGTTATAACATTGGTACAGGATTGCTATATCTATCTCTTCTTTCTGAATCATCTGGATAGATTCATCGGGAAGTTTATGCAAATACTCTGTAAGAAGATAGATTTTTCTTTTAACTCTTCTTGTATTCTCTTGTACCTCTTCGAGGTAATCAAAAACATTCTTTATCATTTCTGTTTGTTTAAGCTTGTAGATTTGCCATCTAAATTCCACGGGTATATCTTGGAAATTATGAGTTTCAAAGTACTTTATATATTCCTCCAGTATTTCTCTATTTTTAGAAAATTTTTCTCTTGCATAGAGGAAGAGCACTCCAATCATGTCTAATGAGTATTTTCCGCCCTCATTTTTTAAAATGCTCATCTCCTGTAGAGTTCTCAATCGAGAATTTACTGGGGGGCTTTTCTTCCTCAAAAATTCCTTAGTAATTGATTTTCTTTCAATTCCTTCATATTTTTCTAATATTCTTTTTGTAACCTCATAACTGGTTAATGGTTTGTTAGATTCTTTGAGCGTTTCAAGATAACGCAAACGATCCTCCTTCATCAGTTCTTCAAAAATCTCATCTGATCTATTACTCGTCACTTGGTTCATAGTTCTATCTTTGAGAATACCCTTATAAACTTTGCTAATTATTTAAACAATTACAAAAATAGCCAACCTTATGCACGAAAATTTTAATCATTACTACTATACTCAAGCAGATTATTTTTATATGAACTGGCTTTTGGACAAAATGTCCTCACTGACCCTCTACCGTAGGGGTGTCAACCACCCTCTTTTCATTCTTTCCCCTCACGTTAAGAGGGAGTTTCGCCTGTTAGAGAGTAGTTTCTCTCTCGTATGCCCCCAAGCCTGCGAGTTCTTCTCCTGGGTTCCACTACATGCGCCCCCTCTTTTTTCCATTTTTTTTAAAAAAAGAATTTCAGGTGATAATGATCTTCACTGCAAAGATGTTATGGAGTAAAACTATAGAGAACGTGGCCATCCCCTGTCTGTCCTCTCTCTTTTGCTGTATTGTTCAGCCAAATCTCCTCTTATCTGCCGAGAAAGCTGCTTCACTTAAATTTCTCTGGAAATAGTTCTTCAAAAATTTCAGACTACTCAATATTTCTTTCGAGCTACTACTTATATCATCAAGTCTTCAGTTTTTGGGTTTTCGGGGAGAAATTTCAAGTGCCTTTGGCATTCTTTTCCAGAATCCATCTCTTTCACACTTTCAAAGGAGGGTTTCTTTAGAATAATCCTTTCATGTACTGTAGTCACCGTTTGAATCTGAAAGTAGTTTTTGATTATGTCAAGAAATTTTCCAGGAGATAAGAGAGCTCTGTCAAAGATCGGTGGATTGAAAAGATGTTCTACTACAGTATAGTACACTTTCCGATTTCTCTGGAATCGATTCTGAGGCCGCCAATCATCAAAAAAAGCTAATCGCTCCATACATAAAAGGATTCCATGAGTTTTCGAACTCTCAGAAGCTTCTTTAATAGTTTTTTCCAGCACTTCAGTTGAGGACTGGTGTAAGAGAGCTTGCCTCCAGCTATCAAAACTGCAATACACATCAATTGAACGAACAGGGAGATGTGTAAAATCAGCTTTGACTAAGAAGACCTGTTTTCCTTTAGTTCTAGGTAGTGCATATTTTGTCACGTGCCCAGTCTTTATCGACAGCAATGACCTGATCTGAGACTGAAAGCAGAGCCAAGGCAGAAAATCCATCACCAGTCCCCACATCTACGGCTCTGAAACGTGATCCAGTTCATTTATGTTCATCAATTTTATTCGTCTCTTCACCTCATGACTGAGAATATCAGGTTCTGAATTCATACTCTCTCCTTTTGATTTTTTCAAGGTGAGTGAGATCACCCACCTTCTCTTCAACCCCGAAGGGGAATCCCCTCTTTTTAAAGAGGGGTCTTGGAAAAATCGAGACAGTGTGACGGAGTCAATATTAGGTTGGGCGGCGGTTTCAAACCGCCGGTTTTAACCGGCGGTCCGCCGCCCGTAAAATTTGACGCGGTTGATTCCCAGAACGTCTAACTTAAAAACAATTGTCCAAAAGTTATCAACCACCCCTGTTGAATGTTGAATGAAAAGTCTTAAAAGTGCTGACCATAATCCACTACTGGCTAAAAATCTTCACGGACGTGAATCAATGGCTGAGAAGAATGGGATCTTACGGGTCTTTTTGAGCTCTACCTTTAAAGACCTTCACACTATGAGGAAAGAGCTCATAAATCAGTTGGATGCAGCTCTGGATGCTGCCGCCATGGAAAAGTTCGTCTCCAGTGGGAAAGGGCCGCAAGAAACTGCATTAAATGAGCTGAAAAAGAGTGATATCTCCCTATTTTTGATTTCCCCCTATTATGGAACCGACATTGAGGAGTGCAGAATTCCACAGTGTAAGGCAGCATGCGAGATGAAAGCGAAAAAGTCTGAAAAGATTTCCTACACCTGGTGTGAATACCGGGTTGCCAAAGCTGAGAACATGCCACACCTCCCCTATGTTATTGAGGAGGGGTGGCCCAGCGAAGATAGTGGTTCAAAAGCGCTGAAAATGAGAAAAGAAGTGGAAAAAGAACTGTGTCCACAAATACCCAGTGATGAGGAGGGCATCAAGAAAGTGACGAATGATCTCATAAACCTCATCGTAGAGCTGTACTCTACTGGTGCTCTCAACTTTGAAAAGTTCTGCGGGAGAAGGAAGGAACTCAAAGACTTATTTCATAAAATGCAAAAATCGGTCAACGTCCACGGCATTGGAGGCATTGGCAAGACCACACTGTGCGAGGTTGTCCTCCTCTTGTACAAGTTAGTGGGGAGAGAGGTGGTGTATGTGGGCCTCCAGGAAAGCCATGCCTCAGGTACAGGGTACGAGTTTTCGTCGGGAAGACTCATCCGCCGCCCCGTAAGAGAATTGACGGTCGATGACATAGCTGAGGTGTTCTCATTGAAGGTGAAGGGAGCAGACCAGGAAACGAAAATAACTGCTATCCTCAGTGAATTGGAGAAAGGAGATACCATTCTCTTTGTTGATAATTTTGTTGAGAACGAAGGGCTGAGAGAACTCATAAACAGAGGAAATTCACTGAAAAAAGGATGTATCCTCGTCTCATCGAAAAAGGAGCTTGAAACTTATTATCGTGTGCCTGTGGAGCATGTTGAAGAGGGTGAGAGAGGGAGCCTGGCAGAGGTTATGGCATCACGGGTGGGGAAAGCGCTGGAAGATAGGGAGAAGAACACTATAGGGAAGGTGGCAGAAGGGCATCCTGTGGCAACCTATGTGCTGGTGAGCAATGTGGGGAGGGTTTCCCTACCAGACCTGAAGAGCTTTAAGGAGGGGTTAGATCTCTCAAAGGAGGAGGATGTGAGAGGGTACATGGACAGGGTGATCAGGAGCAGTATACAATCGGAGGCGTATGAATTTTTAAAGGATTTGGCAGTCATTGAGGCGGAGGTAGATGCAGGGTGTCTGGTTGAGGCATTTCCAGGCTCACATATGAGAAAGGTTGTAGGTGAACTGGTGGATAGACATATACTGGAGAGGACAGATGGGAAGGTGGTGTGGAAATACCACCAGATCAGGGATGCTGTCTTTGAGGATGCACCAAAGAGGCACAGGCTGGCTGCGGCGTATTATGAGAAAAAGGTGGAGAAATAAGTAGAAATGAGGATGGAATCGAGCTTTTGTATCATCTTACGAAGATACAGTACAAGAAAGAACTTCTCGATCAGTTTATACGCAGTGCAAATTCTCTGAGGGATGAAGACCCGGTAATGAGGCTGCTTCCTAAACTGGGTGAAGAGATTAGGATTCACGTAGTAAATGAGGAGAGGGCTCTCCTCTGTGGTACACTGGGGAATGTTTACTGGGGGATTTCAAAGTATTGGGAGAAAGCTGAAAACTGTAAGAAAGCAATTACAGCGTATGAAGAAGCACTGAAAGTTTATACTCTTCAAGACTCCCCCATGGATTATGCAATGACTCAGAACAACCTGGGGAATGCATACAGAACCCTTGCTGAAGTGGAGGACAAGGCTAAAAACTGTAAGAAAGCAATTACAGCGTATGAAGAAGCACTGAAAGTTTATACTCTTCAAGACTCCCCCATGGATTATGCAATGACTCAGAACAACCTGGGGAATGCATACAGAACCCTTGCTGAAGTGGAGGACAAGGCTAAAAACTGTAAGAAAGCAATTACAGCGTATGAAGAAGCACTGAAAGT
>JADDYB010000022.1_pt1 | contig 42539 bp, 52 predicted proteins | sample 8641941 | NCBI WGS metagenome assembly JADDYB01 (sample SAMN16275377, study PRJNA637457) | freshwater sediment metagenome | isolation source: Lake Kineret sediment | place: Israel: Lake Kineret | collected 2013
GTTAATGAAGATGAGGTAATAATTTCCCTTCTCGAAGCATAGGGATTATCTAATCTACATTTTTAGAGAATAAGGTTAAAAGGAAGATATGACCAACAACAAAGTAACCATCAAAGATGTCTATGAAATCGTTGATAGGGTAGATACCAAACTAGACAAACTGGGAGAGAGGGTTTCTGCTTTGGAAATCTGGCGGGCAAACATTCTGGGAAAACTAGCGGTTGTCGTGGGAATCATTGGTTTGTGTTCTAATCTCGCCATCGAATATTTCAAAGTAAATTTCCTCGAAAGGAGGTGAATTTCATGGCAGACGAACCAATCGAAGAAGGGGCTGAAGAAGCTCCAGAAGAAGGAGAAGAGGAAGAGGCAGAAGCGGAGTAATTCCCATGTAATTCCTCAATTTCTGCTAGTAATTATTTATTGGCAGAGCTGGAGGAAGTATGACGATACAAGAGTTTTTCGATGCTTATCTCGGTCTTTGGATTGAGACGAACAAAAGTTCCGACCAGTCAACCAACGACCAATGCGTTGACCTTTGGCGGACTTATTATCAAAAGGTAATTGGTGCTCCCGATGTTTGGGGTAATGCGGTTGACTTTTGGACAAATTACCAAACTGACCACTTCGATAGGATTGAAAATACTCCAAACGCTATTCCCCAATTAGGTGACGTTATTATTTGGGGAATAAAATATTCTAAAAAGGGGCATATAGCCGTTGCCACTGATATTGCTAATCTTAAAACCTTTATTAGCTTTGACGAAAATGACCCCGCTGGTGAACCATGTTCCTATGTAGAACATACCTACTCTGGTGTTCTCGGCTGGTTGAGACCGAAGAACCAAGGAGCTTTGGTTGGACAGACAGAAAACAATGTTCTCCTTCAAGTTTTAGCAGATGCTTTCAATGCTTTACCAAAAGAAGACAAATATAAAGAGGGAAATTTAGAAGGTTATCTCCGAGGGATAATTGAGGAGCATAAACCATTTGCCGAATACGACAAAAAGGCTAAAATTCTCGATGGTTTTATTAGTAAGTGGGTAATGTCTTGGCAAATAAAAGAAACTGACGGACTAAGTGAAATAGACAGACTCACGGCGATAGAACAAGAGATGGACAAAATGTTTGGTATGGAAAAGGCAATCAATGAATTAAGGGATGCGGCAGAGAAAGCAGTGGGCAAACCCTACGATGATGATGAAAGTTTGATTAAAGCCCTAGGTGCTACCGAGACAGAAATTAAAAACCTCAAGAAACAAATAGTGGACTATCAAAACAAATTATCCAACAAAAAAGTGCTCTTTACCTTTACTTTTTGGGATTGGTTGATAAAGATATGCGACAATACTTGAAAAAGCCGTTCTAGGGGCTCTGGTGAGGTCGTGGAAGCTAACAACCAATGATTTCTCTATTTTCTATCTCGTTCAAACGATTATTAAAAGGTTTTTTGGGAAAGGGGGTGATTATCTGTGAAGAAATTTTTAGCAGATTTCGGAAAAAGATTATCCTCAAGAAAATTTATTTTGGCATTTGCCACTGCCATTATCGTTTTTGGCAATAATTACTTTGAGTGGAATCTTAAAATCGAAGAAGTGATATTAGCCATTTCTGGTTTCCTAGCTTTCATCGGAGTTGAGGGTTGGGCAGATGCGAGGAAAATTGAATGAGTCAAGAACTAATTAACCGCCAGTTTCAGTTAGAACGTCTCTCTGCGGAAGGAAAGCCTTTGTGTGAGGCAATCCACCGCAACTATGAAGAGGTTCTATATCAAGCTGAAACAGACGAGCTGGAAGAATTAAGACAGGAGCTTGCTGAAAATACCCCACCAGCGAGTATTCCAGACACTTCCCTGACTTGGATTCTAGTAACTCTTTACTATTTGCGCCAAGTAGCGAGAAAAGGATTCAAGTTAGAAGACGCTGGTCGCTGGCAAGAAGTTCAAACAGAAAGGCAGGCAAAGAAAAGAGAGGGGGTGGAGAAATGAAATACGCAAGTTGTCCATTGTGTCATCCAGAATGGGGAAATTGGGATGGAGACCCAGAATGGGTAACAGAAGTAACAAGGAGACATGAACGACATTTGAAGGAGGAAAATGAAAGAGAAAATTCAGGAGTTAAGTCCAACTGACCAGTTTATTCTTTTTTTAGAGGATATTCACTCAAGAAACCTTAGCCAATATGAATTTAACAAAAAACAATTAGAGGTTGATAGTTGGCAGAAGGCTTTAGAAAGTGTGGGTATAGATTTAGACCGAGTGAAAGAAAGAATCAGGGAGATTGATTTTGAGAAGAAGCATTTACGGGAATTCTATGAACAGGATAATGGCTTGGGCAGGATTACTAGAAGCAGGAGGATTAAATGATATTCTTACCGAAAAATCAAAGACAATACTGGACTGAAAGAATAATTTTAGCGTTGATAACGATTATTTTACAAGTAATCGCCATCGTTTTGATTGTTCGTAAATGAAATGTCTGCCCAGAAGAAAATGTCTGCCGAGGAAAGACGGCAGAAGGAAGATGATTTAGGTTATGCTGTTTATTCTGAAGAGGAGATAAAAGAGATGAGAGAACGAGAAAACTTTATTATTGTTGACGGCAAGGGAACGGAAAAAAGAGTTCCTACCCTAGCTGAAACCGTTATTTCCAAACCGCCCCACCAATTTGGATTGACCACCTTCTCTGAATATCTTGACAAAATGCAGGAATTGTCTGATTTTAGAATCGAACAATCCTTATGGCGAGACAGGGTAGAAATTGAAATTGAAACTCCCTATGCGTGGTTCGGTGTCCAGGGTTTTAGCGACAGCCACATTGGCTCGCATGGCACGGAGTATGATACATTTAAAGAAATTCTGGCGGGCTGGCTACAACATGACAATTTAAGGACTATCCTGCTTGGTGATTTAGGCGACTTCTTTGTTCCAAAGGGCAGACACGTCGAAGGAATGATGGGTGATGTTGTTACTCCCCAGACTCAAATGGTGGCTCTTAAGAAGTTTTTTACCGAATACCAGGACGAAATTCTAGCCAACACCAGCGAGCCTTCTCATGGAGATTGGGTTTACCAGACGTCAGGAATTGACATCTATGAATATATTAACCATGATTTGAGCGTGCCATTAGTTAATCCTGGTGGTGCTGTTTTATTAAACATTAACGGAATTAAATATGATATTATGCCCTTCCACGACATTGCCAAGTTCAAATCTTCTTACAATTTAACTCACGCTGGCAAACAGGCTATACGGTTCAAACGAGATGCGGATGTAGCAATGTCTGGGCACATCCATAAAGACGGGGCTTTTGAAAAAGGCTATTTCAATGAACACGAGATTGTTGTTGTCCAATGTGGAACATTGTTGACGAGAGAAGTTGGCAGTGCCCACATGAAGAAACAAGGTTATGTAGGAAATGCCCGACCATATTACCCAATTATTGTTTTTAATACCCAGGAAAAAAGGATGCAAGTTGTAGATGATTTGAGAGACGCTGAACTTTTCCTACGAGAAAAGATTGAAAAATGAAAGAAGGACAGCCAATCGAAATCCGAGAAACCCTGCCAGGCAGGGGTAGGAGGGTTTATCTTGGTGGCACGCTTGACTACCGCAACCCCCAAGAAGTTTTTGAGGAACACGAAGAGATTGGTAGATTATTGGAAGAAAAAGATTTTGTGCCCGTTGACCCGATGCGTGGTAAATGGAGTTTGTTTTTGGGTCAAGACAAAATTGAGAGAAGCGACCGGACAATGCAGGAAATCGTTGGCAGGGACTTACAAGATTTAGATGAATGCGACTTCCACTTGATTTTGACAGGGGATAAAGCCAGCTGGGGGACAGCCATCGAAATGGGCTATTCTGTTTTTGTTACCAAGAAGCCAGTTATTCTAGTTGTCAGGGAACAGGAGGCTTTTGAGAGAGCCAGAGAACAGCGAAGCTGGCATAGCTTCTTAGCAGTCAGGGTCGTCAATACTTTTGAAGAAGCGGTTGATTATATATCGAATTATTGGCAATAAGGGCTTGGAAGGTTCGACTACCAAAAAGGCAGTACTCCTGTAAGAGTGGCTTCACCGCCTACTGTTGTCGAGACGAAGGAGTTACAAGCTCGGCTGGTAGTATCTCGAGTTCAATTCTCGAGCAAGTCCACCAGTCTGGGTATGGTTACCCGTAGCCCAGATAGCTTAGGAACTTGAGGACTCCTAAGTGAATAAAGTTGCTGGTTTACCAGGGACTAAAAGTTTGGGGGCAAGCGAAACAGGGATAAGCTTTAATGGAGGGTAACAAGCCCCACGCCTCTACCCCCCGCCTCACCTTACAAAAATAGAAACTCGGATTCCTTCTCCCCCGACCGAAAGTTCATAGAAGAATCTGGAATCCCCCCTTAATCCGTAGGCTTCTACTTTCTCTTTAATTTCCGTAATAATATCATGGGGGTTGCGGTGTTTGGCGACTAGAGGATGTCTAAAAGCGGCAGAACGCAAATCCTCAAAAATCAAGTGGGTATAGGCTTGGGTGGTTTTCAGGTTCTCATGCCCCACTAGTCTCATTACTTTCAAAATGCTGACATCATGTCGTAAAAGCTCGGTGATGTAGGAGTGCCTGAAGGTGTGGGGAGAAATCCTTTTCTGGATGCCTGCTTCCCTAGCTCTTTTTTTAATCTCATACCAGATTGCTCCGTTGGACAGGCGACTACCAGAGGGAGAGGGAAAAACCAAACTGGTGGGGTCTTTGTTTTGGACAACCTGGCTCAATTCATTGGTTAGCTTCTCGGAGATGGGGATTATCCGTTGTTCTTTGGTTTTGGTCTGTCTAAGGGTAAAAGTATTGTCTTTAAGATTTAAGTCTTCGACTTTCAAGTTAAGGATTTCACCTATGCGACAGCCAGTTTGGGAAAGAGTCGTCAGAAGCAGGTCGTAGAAGCTCCTAGAGCTTGCTGGCAGGCTTTTTCTTGGCGACTTGATTAAAGCCTCAATCTCGGCAATACTCAAGATGTCTGGCAACCGGTATTCTATCTTCGGCAGAGGAATCTCCTTTCCCCAAGTTTCTCCGGTGAATTTATTGTAGTTCCTAATGGTGAAGATATAGACTCTTTGAGTGGAAGCAAGATAGTGTTGGCTCTGGAGATGAACCAGGAATTTGCGGAAGCCATCCTTGTCAAATTTAAGACCATTTTTGTTTAAGAATCGCTGAATCTTTTTTATTCGCCAAATTTGACTTCTAACCGAGTTAGGAGAACATCGGCAGTCCACCGCCAGAAACTCTGAAAATGGCGTGAACAAATCCTTCTCCTTTGATTTTAATTGTAGCATAGGTCGTCAAGTTAGGCGTAGAATTTTATGCTTTTATGCCTAAACCCATGCCTATTTAGCCTCACTTGACATAGGTTGTATAGGGTGTATAATGAAGAGCAGTTAGGGAAGCATCACTTCGTGAACACTTCAGGAAAGAATTTTCAAAATTATTTTTCTTCTTCACAAGTACATTCGTCCTTTGGTTTGCCGCAACCATTGCATTTTTCATCAGCCTTTTCTTCCTTGTTTCCTCCACGGATTCTGTCGAAAAATTTAAACAATTTTTTTCACCTCCCCACCTCAATATTCTTCACATTTGACTTGATAAAAGTTCTTCTCATGATTACAAGACGGACAAACTTTAGGTGGTTCTTTACCAAAATGAACATAGCCGCATTCTCGACAGACCCACCAGACTTTCTTTTTTTTCTTGAAAACGGTTTTCGCTTTCACTTCCTTCAGAAGTTTCTTATACCTTTCCTCGTGATGTTTTTCGGCGACAGCGATGGCTTCTAACATGGCCGCAATTTCCAATAAGCCTTCTTTTAGAGCCGTCTTAGCAAACTCGGGATACATTTCTGTGTATTCATAATGCTCGCCCTCAATCGCTGCCTGGAGATTCTTGGCTGTGTCGCCATAGGATAAGGGAGCGGCCGCCTCGACTTTAATTTCTTTAAGTTTTCCTTTATTCAATCCCTGAATATGTTCGAACAATCTTTTCGCGTGTTCTTTTTCGTTATCAGCCGTGATTTGGAAGATTTCAACGATTTGTTCGTAACCCTCTTTTTGGGCAATTGAACGGTAAAAAATATACCTGTTTCTGGCTTGGCTTTCACCAATGAAGGCCTTAGTTAAATTTTCAAGCGTCTCTTGCATTTTTTCACCTCCTTTGGTTTCGGGTTATAATATAACACATGAGTAAACTACTTGTCATCTGCGGACCAACCGCAACGGGGAAGACGTCGTTAGGGTTAACACTTGCTAAAAATTTTAAGGGAGAAATAATCTCGGCTGATTCTAGGCAGGTCTATAAGGGGATGGATATAGGAACTGGTAAAGATTTGCCCAAAAACTCAAAACTCAAAACTCAAAACTTAAAACCACCTGTCGGCTATTATCTTTTTAGCGGTGTTCGCGTCTGGATGTTGGATGTGGTTGAGCCCAATCAGGAGTTTAGTGTCGCTCAATACGTTGTTTTATCTCAGAAAGTCATGGCCGATATTTGGCAAAGGAATAAACTTCCGATTCTTGTTGGCGGGACAGGTTTTTACATTAAAGGCCTGATTGATGGTATCGAAACATTAAGGGTTGGACCAGATTGGGAACTAAGGATGCGTTTGGAAAATCTGCCTGCCCAAAATCTCTTTGACCTTTTATCTCGAATTGATCCGATTAAAGCCGCTTCTCTGAATGCTTCTGACCGGAAGAACCCAAGAAGGCTAATCAGGGCGATTGAGGTGGCGAACAAACAACAAACAACAAACAACAAACAACAAAGGATAAAGAGCGAACGAGGGGATACTCTATTTATTGGTTTGAAGGCGCCACTCAAAGAACTTTACCGAAAAATTGATAGGCGAGTCGAAGAAAGAGTCAAGCTAGGAATCGAGAAAGAAATTAAAAAATTAATTAGTAAAGGTTATTCTTGGAATTTACCAGCGATGTCTGCCCTTGGTTATCAAGAATGGCAAGACTATTTTGAGGGTCAAGCGACCCGAGAAGAAGTGATTCAGAAATGGAAATTCGACGAGCATGGTTATGCTCGGAGGCAACTCACCTGGTTTAAAAAGGATAAGAGAATTAATTGGTTTGATATCAATGAAAATAGCTGGAAAAACAAAGTAGAAGATTTGGTAAAATCTTGGTATAATGAAAAAATCAAAGTGTAAAAATCAAAATGACATATCAAAATTCAAAATTTTTAGTTTTTAGTTTTAAGTTTTTAGTTTGACCGAAGGGAACATGCCGAGTAAAATTGAGATTTCTCATCGCACCATCATTTTTACGGCCTTCTTTTTAATTGGGCTTTGGCTGTTGTTCCAAATTAGGCAAATCATTCTTGCTCTTTTTGTCGCCGTAGTTTTAATGTCCGCCCTAAACCCCGTTGTCGATAAAATCCAAAGAAAGTATTTCCCTCGAGTTTTAGCCATTATTTTAGTTTATGCGGTCATTCTTTTTGGTTTTATCCTCATTATTGCTTCTGTTTTTCCTCCTTTAATTACACAAACTGGGATTTTAATTAACCAAATGCCAACCCATTTTAACCAATTGGGCGTTTTTGGCATTGATCTTAATTTATTAGTCAGCCAAGTGCCTAATCTAGCCGAGGTCCCCGCCAATATTCTTAAGTTTAGCCTTGGCCTTTTTTCTAATTTAGTGGGTATTTTAGCCATTTTCCTAATTACTTTTTATCTTCTTTTAGAAAGAGATAATCTTCAGCATCATCTGATTGTTTTATTCGGTGAAGGTCAAGAAAAAAAGGCCGCTGATTTTATTAATCAAGCCGAAAAACGCTTAGGGGGTTGGGTTCGGGGAGAAATTGTCTTAATGACGGTTATTGCCGCCATGACCTATTTTGGTTTACGTATTTTAGGAATAGAATTTGCTTTACCTTTAGCTCTTTTGGCCGGTGTCCTAGAAATTGTTCCTAATATCGGCCCGATTCTCTCTTCTATTCCGGCAATTATTGCTGGTTTGGCGCTTTCGCCCTTAATGGGTTTAGCAGTGGCGGCTCTCTATTTTTTGATTCAACAATTGGAGAATACTTTAATTGTGCCTAAAGTAATGGAAAAAACTGCTGGCGTTAATCCTTTGGTGACCATTCTTTCCTTGACGATTGGTTTTAAGTTGGGAGGAATCGTCGGGGCGATATTGGCAGTGCCTGTGGTTTTATTGATTCAAGTTGTGGCTTCAGAAGTTTTTACTTCGAAACGCTTTCAAAAGCTTTAAAAAAACTTGGGAGGCCTGTAAGCCAGATTTTGTTTTGGTAATCATCAATCTATGCTCTCAAGCCTTGACCCTTGGGGAAACATCCTCAAACGGGTCGATCGGAGATTGCAGCGGGGCGGGTTCCCTCTTTTCACCCTCTGCCCCAAACAATGTTTAGTTCGGGGTGAGTTGTTGTCTCTGTGGGCCTATCGAGCCCCCCGCCTAAATCCTTCACTTGGTGAAGTGAATTTTTGGCGGGGGATGTCCGCTTTCACGAGCCACCCTGTTTCCTGCTGTCTGGACTTTCCTCTCCGCCTAAATACTTCACTTGGTGAAGTGAATTTTTGGCGGGGCGATTACCCAGCCTCCCAAGTAAGGGAATTATATCATTTTTTTCTTCTGGAAGCAATGAAATATGATAAAATTGGTTTATATGAACTATGCCCAAGCAGCTTTTTTAGCCATTGTTCAAGGATTAACTGAATTTTTGCCGGTTTCTTCTTCAGGTCATTTGGTTATTTTGCAGAAAATCTTTAATTTTAGCCAACCGCCAGTCTTGTTCGATATTCTTGTTCACGTTGGCACTCTGGGAGCAATTGTTTTCTACTTTAAAAAAGAGCTAAAGGCGATTACTCAAAAGATTATAAGAAGAGAGAAGAATGAAGTTAATATTTTGGTGATGGTAATTATTGGTACTTTACCGACCGCTCTTATTGGTTTTTTTCTTCAGGGCTATATTTTTCAAATATTTGACTCCTTGAGATTAGTAGGTGTTTCTTTATTAATTACCGCAGGTCTGCTTTTTTCTAGTCAGTTTATTCAAACCCCCAGGAGAGACTTTAAACATTTAAACTGGAAAGATGCTCTTTTTATTGGTTTTTTTCAAGCTTTAGCGATTTTACCTGGAGTTTCTCGCTCTGGTTCAACGATTGTTTCTGGTCTTTGGCGAGATTTAAAAAAAAGACCTGCCTTTCTCTTTTCGTTTTGCCTGGCCATTCCGGCGATTTTTGGGGCTTTGGTTTTACAAATTCCGAACCTATCCTCTCAGCCCTGTGCTTATTTAAGTGAAGGTTCTCTAGGTATGATAGTGGCAGGAATCGTGGGCTACTTTTCTTTAAATGTTTTAGAAAAAACTCTCAAATCAGCTAAACTCCATTGGTTCAGTCTTTATTGTTTAATTTTAGGCTTAATAGTTTTAATAGTTTAAATATTTAAAGTGATTGAAGAAAACTTCCACACGCCAGTTCTTCTCGATGAAGTCATTCAATATCTTCATCCCCAAAAAGGGGAAATTTTTGTTGATGGCACTTTGGGAGGTGGAGGTCATGCGAAAGAAATTTTGAAGAAAATTGGTCTTCAAGGCAGGCTAATAGGGATTGACCAAGACTATGAAGCGATTGAGTTTGCCAAAAGAGTCTTAAGCGAATTCAGTCAACAGGTCATTTTTATTGAAGATAATTTTATTAATTTAAGAGATATCTTGACTAAACTTAAAATCGAAGCGGTTGATGGCATTCTTTTAGATTTGGGCGTTTCCACTTTTCAGCTAGAAGCAACGAGGCGGGGATTTAGCTTCTCTGAAAAGGAAAACAAGTTGCAAGCCCCCTTAGATATGCGAATGAATCCTCGTCAACCTGTTCGCGCTTACGAAATTATCAACTTCTATCCCGAGAAGCGTTTGAGAAAAATTCTCTTTGAATTAGGCGAAGAGCCACAGGCGAAAAAAATTGCCCGCCAGATAGTCGAAGAGAGAGAAAAGAAAAAACTTGAGACTTGTGGAGATTTACTCAGAGTGGTGAGAGTGGCTTTACCTCCTCAATACCGCTTCTCCAGGAATAAAGGTCATTGGGCGAGTAAGGTTTTTCGGGCCATTAGGATGGAGGTTAATCAGGAACTGGTGGCTTTAGAAAAAACTCTTCCTCAAGCACTTGAGGTTTTGAAAAAAGGCGGAAGATTGGTGATTATTTCTTTTCATTCCTTAGAGGATAGGTTAGTGAAAAACCAATTCTTAATTTGGGAGAAAGCCGGCTTGGTAGAATTTTTAACTCAAAAACCAGTGATGGCGACTCCAGAAGAAATTGAAAAGAATCCCAAGGCGGACAGTGCGAAATTAAGGGCTTTAGTGAAATTATGATAAGCCTCTTTATTTTTAACTCTTTTTCTGTTAGAATTGGTCATTGATATTTTGGAGGGCTTTCTTTTGGCTCGCCTGGATCCAGATGGATTTGAGGTAGCCTTCAAAGAAGCTTCCGTATTGAAAGGAGGTGAAGAAAATGAATACTAAGCTTTATGTTGGCAATCTTGACTATAGTACCACTGGCGAGCAATTAGGAGAGCTTTTTGCTCAAGCAGGGACCGTCACAGAAGCTGTCGTGATTAGCGATAAATATTCCGGCCGTTCGAAAGGTTTTGGTTTCGTGACCATGGGTAACGACGAAGAAGCGAAAAAGGCGATTGAAATGTTTAGTGGCAAGGATTTTCAAGGCAGAAATTTAGTCGTTAATGAAGCTCGACCGAAAGAGCCTAGAGACTCTCGGCCAGGCGGCAGGAGACCAGCGCGAGATTAAAAGTGATTTAATCTTAGAGTGATGAATTTCTTGAAAAAGAAAAAATTCTCTTTATCCTTCATTGCTTTTTTACAAGCTTTGGGGTTAGTGGTTTATTGCAGTTTAGTGGGCTTGTTCATGTGGCAAGGAGAAAATATTTTTGGGCCACCCTATACTTTTTTGGGTCCGGTGATGTTTTTGGTTCTTTTTGTCGCTTCGGCTTTAATTTCCGCGCTTTTAGTCCTGGGCTATCCCTTTATTTTATTCTGGGAGAAGAAGCGATTAATTGAAGCCTTGAAATTGGTTATTTATACCATTGCTTGGCTGGCCCTGTTCATTCTCCTCTTTATGATTGCCCTAACAATCTTCTAAATGTGGTAGAATAATCTAAGGTTAAAATTTCTTAAAAGGAGGTGATTATTAGTGACAAATAATGATAAGCCAGTAACTGATGAGCCAGCTGAAGAACCAGAAGTAGAAGAACCAAAAACTGAAGAACCTGACAGTGGAGTAACTGCTCCAACAGATGATGCGGTTGCGTCAGCAGGAACTGATCAACAAGGCCGCCAGCTTTATGACGTAAAATGTGCTGATTGTGGGAAGCAAACTCAAGTTCCCTTTAAACCAAGTGGGGACAGGCCAGTTTATTGCAGAGATTGTTATATGAAGAGGAGGGGGTAAAGAAGGTAAAAAACAATCTCTTTTACTGTTTTTTCTTCAGTCTTTTGAAGATTTTTTTGGTGAGACTTAAGAGAAAATTCTTCTGTTCAGGGAAGATTGACTTTCCCGTTCCTATCATTTTTGACCAACAGGAGAGAATTATCCATTCCTTTTTCTCATTTTGAGTGGCGATAACCTCAATTCTCTGGTGACCATAGTCTTTATAATAACGTTTTGAGCTCGGAACTTTTCCTTTTAATTGTCCATCAGGATACTGAAAGGAATACCAAGCATCAGATTGGGTTATCCGTCTTTCATAAAGTCGCTTCATAGCGTGATTCGTCCAAATCACCCCTCCATACCGAGAATTCATAAAATCATTATACTTCTTTTTTTGTTATCATATAACCAATGCCCATCGGCAAACTTTAGTTAATCGCCAGAGAAAGGAAATTCAAAATGAACTTAGACGAAGAGGCTAAAAAACTTAAAAAAATTGACCCTAATAATCCTCCGCCTCTTGCCAAAATGGCTTCGATTTTAGCAGCCAGTTTAAGTCAAGCAGCCAGTCAGTATGCCTTTAAACTTTTCCGTGATAGAAAGTTTCGCCAGTTTCTTGAGTTCGATAAGCTCAAAAAAATCGAGCAGGACCGAATTTTTAATGAACTGGTCGTCACTAACCTTATTCTTTTAATGCTTACTTTAGAGGCGCCTGATCTTAGGATGGATTCAGATGTTAAAGATTATTTTTTTGCTCTCAAAGACGAACTACCAAAGGCTCATGTTAATTGTTTGAGAGAATTAGGTATCGAGGAAAAATATCTTCGGGGTTGGAGAAAATTAATTCATATGCGTTACGAAGAATACTCGAAGGACAAACATGAAGCTCGCCAGGCGGCGATGGAAATAGAGTCTCGCCAGAAAGAATTGACCACCGAAGGTCTAGTAGATATCCAATTGCTTCTACCAGTCCAGACGGTAGCTATTGGTTGTCATTATCACCTTCTCCGAGGAAAAGTCAGAGGAAAAGACGAACTCTTTAAATTAATTGTTCGTTCCCTTGGTCGATTCTATGTAGAAGTTCGAGTGCCTCTTGAAGGAGGCAAGATTACTTTTGGGAAAAAAAATCGGGTAAAAATCCGCCATTTATGGTGCAAAACCAGTTCTTATTGAAAACAGAATTTACATGTTATAATATAGACAAGATGAAGAGAAGAAGAATAAATAATCCATTAATTCCTTTTGAAAATCAGTGGGTTTTACTGGCTCCCGATAGAAGCAAGGTGATTGCGTCCGGGGCTACGATAAAAGAGTTGAATAAGAAATTAGATAAGGTAGAAAGTAGAGATGCAATTTATACAAAGGTTTTTTCTTTTGATCGAGTAGTTTCGCCTTAATGTTAGTTTCCTTCCCCTACAGACCTTATCCCGAAAAAGATCACAAAACCGGCAAAATAATCGGAGAAATTTATAGACCGGTGATTCCCATAAGAATTATTTATAAACATCAGTTTTTGCCTTATTTAATTGATTGTTTAATTGATTCGGGGGCGGATAGAAATTTATTCCCAGCAATTTTTGGGGAAATGTTAAGAATTAAGGTAAGGAAGGGGAAACTCAAAAAAATAAGCGGAATTGGGGAAAGTGAAATAAAAGCATACACGCATGAGGTAACGGTTCTTGTGGGGAAATTAGGAACCCCCAAATTTAAAACAACGATAGACTTTTCTTATGAACAAAAGGATGCGCTTCTCGGCAGAAATGGTTTCTTTAATTTTTTTAAACACATAAATTTTAGAGAAAAAGAAAAAATTCTCGAGCTTGAGATCTCATAGAATTATTTTGCCGAAGACAGAATTACTTCTTTTCTGTTATTATTTAATTAATGCTCGCCAAGATTTTCTCCGGCGCCACCCTTGGCTTAGAGTCCGTTCCCATTGAAGTTGAGGTTGACATTGCCTCCCAAGGTCTACCTTCTTTTACCATTGTTGGTTTGCCCGACAAAGCGGTTGAGGAGTCCCGCGAAAGAGTCCGTTCCGCCCTCAAAAATTCGGGTGTCGACTTTCCTACCCGAAGAATTACCGTCAATCTTGCCCCAGCTGATTTACCCAAAGCTGGTCCGGGTTTTGATCTCCCCATTGCCCTTGGCATTCTCATTGCTTCTGGTCAGCTCAAATCAGACCTCGAAGATACTCTCGTTCTCGGCGAACTCTCTCTTGATGGTTCGCTACGTCACACCAATGGTATTCTGCCTATGGCTCTTCTGGCTAAAGAAAAGAAGTTTAAACGATTGTTTTTGCCAGCCATTAATGCCAAAGAAGCCTCGGTGATTAAAGGTTTAAAAATCTACCCTCTTAAATCTTTGATTCACCTTTTCTACCATTTAATGAAACACGAAGAAATAAAGCCCCAACCCCACACCCCTTTTTCCAAAATTAAGACTTCAATTCTGGCTGAATTTGACATGGAAGATGTTCAAGGACAGGAGCATGCTAAAAGAGCTTTAGAGATTGCCGCTGCCGGTGGTCATAACGTCTTCATGAAAGGTGTCCCTGGGGCCGGCAAAACCATGCTCGCTCGAGCTTTACCTGGTATCCTGCCCGATCTAACAGAGGAAGAGGCGATGGAAGTAACCAAAACTTATTCGGTCACCGGTAATCTTCCTCCGGGTGAGTCAGTGATTAAACATCGCCCTTTTCGCGCTCCTCATCATACCACTTCGAGAATTGGTCTTATCGGCGGTGGCACCCGACCGATGCCTGGTGAAATTTCTTTAGCCCACCGGGGTGTTCTTTTTCTGGACGAATTTCCTGAATTTCCCCGTCATGTTTTGGAAGCCCTGCGTCAGCCGATGGAGGATGGCATCGTCACTATTTCCAGAGCCGCTGGTCAAATGACTTATCCGGCTAAATTCATTCTTGTTTCTGCCTCAAATCCCTGCCCTTGTGGTTATTATGGTGATCCCAAGAGACAGTGTCGTTGTTTACCTGGCCAGATTAGTCGCTATCAAAAAAGAGTTTCCGGTCCGATTATTGACAGGATTGATCTTCATTTAGAAGTGCCGGCGGTCAAAGTAGAGAAACTAACTCAAAACCTAAAACTAAAAACTGAAAACTCAAAAGCGATTAAGATAAGGGTTCAGAAGGCGAGAAATTTGCAAACCAAGCGCTTTGTTAAAACCAAATTAAAAGCAAATACGGAAATGGCGACCAAAGAAGTTAAGAAATTCTGCCCCCTTTCTAGCGGGTGTTTGTCATTACTCCGTCAGGCAGTCAGTCAGTTGAATCTCTCGGCTCGGGCTTATTATCGGGTGATTAAAGTCAGCCGGACGATTGCTGATTTAGCCGGAGAGAAGGATATTACCTCTACTCACATAGCCGAATCTTTACAATATAGGCCAAGAGATGAGGATTAGGGGTTTTAATTAAAAAAGAAAAATAGTAAAATGACAAACCTCGTAATAATAAAAAAAGGAAGGAGGTGAAGACAATGAAGAAAAATCTACCAATGATGATTATCGTGGGGGTGATTATTCTTGTGGGCTTAGCGGTTGGCGGCTGGTATTTCTTCCTCAAGGGTGGTCAAGTTCCGGGGATGCCTTCAGAAGGCGGTCAAGGGATTTTGACACCTCAGGAAGGGAAACAAAGCTTTACCGGCAAACTTAAGGACGCTTTAAGTTTGGGTCAGTCGATGAAGTGTGCCTGGAAACAAGATGCCGACAATTTTGGCACGGCTTATATCAAAAACGAGCAAGTTTATTCTGAAGTCACGTCAGACGGTAAAAAAGCTTTCATGATTACGGCTGATAATTGTACCTATACTTGGGAAGAGGGAGCGACCGAGGGATATACAATGTGTTTTGAGCCGACCGAAACGGAGGAGATGGCGGTGACGCCTGTAGTCGAAGTGGGTGAAGAAGAAGTGCCGGAAGGATATCAAGGGCAAACACCCGAGGTTAATTATAATTGTCAGCCAGAGGTTGTTGATGATTCGATGTTCAATCCGCCGGCGGGGGTAAAATTCATCAACCCTCAAGAAATGATGGGTCGTTAAAAAGGGGAGAGAAAAAACAAAAACCCTTGCCCTTAGGCATAGGGTTTTTGTACGTCTCTTTAATTTTAAAGAGAGTCGGTGTGTTCGCGCGAATTAAGCGGCGCCAATCCTAAACATTGTTGTGCCACAATCTGGACACTTTGCCTTCATCGCGGGCTTGCCATTCTTCATCGTTACCTTTTGAGGGTTGTCGACGTCTTTCTTTTCGCGGCATTTAACACAGTACATTGTTGCCATATTCTTGATTCACCTCCTCTCTTAAGATAAAAATTTTTTTCAGGGCAGGGGAATTCTTCCAAAATTTCAATGACGATTATCGCCAAATAAAATATAGCACAAATTCAAGGCTAATTGCAACTATTGATAAGATAAAGGTTTTTATCAGGTCTTTTTTGATCAAATCATTGGGGATGGCAAAAGTGTCAATGACTGGTCGCTCACTAATTTTCTCTTCTGGTTCTAACTTTATTTTCGGAGTAAGTTTTGGAGTCAGCGGCAAAGATTGTTTTTTTTGGGCCTGTAGTCGTCTTCTTAAATCAGCAATGATTTTTTCCTGTTTTGTCTTCTTTGACATTACCCTCGGATAATATCACACCGACGCAAGCTTGACAACGTTTGTCATTGACAGCGGTTAACCCGAGACGTTAAAATACAACCAGATGATACCCGAAATTAGTTTGTTTTTAGCCTCGCTCATCCTCGGTTGGTTATTGGTGTTAACCATCTTATTGATCAGGATTTTTACTCGTTACTACCGCTTGACCAAAGAAGCCAAGAAGGTAGACCTAGGTTCCATTCTTGAAAAAATTCTCAAAGAGAATACAATGAGAGATAAAGAAGTAAAAGATTTGCTCAAACGTTTGGAGGTAACAGAAAAGGATGTTACCAGTCATATCCAAAAAATCGGCCTAGTTCGTTTCAATCCTTTCACCGACACCGGTGGCAACCAGAGTTTTGCCCTGGCAGTGCTTGACGGCAACGACTCGGGTGTAGTAATCTCAGGATTACACAGTCGCGATAACACTCGCCTTTACACCAAGTTGGTGAAGAAGGGAAAACCAGTCAAGCACGATTTTTCTAAGGAAGAAAAAGAAGCGATTACTCAAGCTCAAAAACAATGAAAGCTTTTCTCAAGAAAAAATTATTTTTAATTATCGGCGGAGTCGGTCTCTACCTTTTAAGTACGGGTATTGCCTACGCCACCTTCAGCTATCTTCGACCGGGAACCATGGTTTCGCCGGTAGCGCCGCCAGTGACGGAAGAGGGTGGTTTTAAGGTCGATGTGACCGCTCCCAAAACCGAGGCTTGTCCTCTTAATGGTGAGAAATTCACTAAGAGTGAAAAAGAGACTTGGGAAAAACTCCGACCGCTGACGGTGATGATTGAAAATCATGAAGAGGCTCGACCCCAATCAGGCCTTTCTAGGGCGGACATTGTTTACGAGGCGGTGGCTGAAGGCGGCATCACCCGCTTTTTAGCGATTTTCTATTGTGACATTATTTCCTCAGCTCGGAGCGGGGTTTATGATTTAGGTCCGGTCCGTTCCGCCCGAACTTATTATCTTGACTGGGCTTCAGAATACAGCGATTATCCCTTATATGTTCATGTTGGCGGCGCCAATCTTCCTGGTCCAGCCAATGCTTTAGGTCAGATTGGTGATTATGGCTGGCTCTCAAAAAGAAATGATATGAATCAGTTTTCTTTAAACTACAGTGTTTGTCGGAGAGAACCAGAAAGGACAGGTAAGACCGTCGCCACCGAGCACACCATGTATTGTGCTTCTTTTGCCCTTTGGGAAGAGGCTTTGAAAAGAGGTTTAGGCGCGGTTGATAAAGACGGTAATCGCTGGAATAAGAACTTTGTTTCCTGGAAATTTAAAGATGAGGCGGCCAGTAGTCAATCGCTCTCACCCGAATTTTATTTCTGGGAAGGTTATAAAGAATATCAAGTGAAGTGGGAGTATGTTTCTCAAACCAATCACTACAAGAGGATTAATGGCGGTAATTCCCTGGTTGACAACAATAACCAAGAACCATTAACCGCTAAGAATGTGGTGCTCCAATTGGCTCGGGAAAGGGCGACGGGCGATGCCGAAAAACATCTTCTTTATACCACCACCGGTGAAGGTCAGGCTTTAGTTTTTCAGGATGGCCTGGTAATTAAAGGTAAGTGGAGTAAAAAGGACCGTAAATCAAGAACCCTCTTTACTGACCTTAATGGTAAGGAAATCAAATTCAACCCCGGCCCAATTTGGATCGAAATATTACCAATCGGCAGTGAGGTAGATTATTAAGCCTGTCCTTATCAATTATGGAACTTCGCGACCTTTTTATTTCTAAGGTAAGGGTAAAACTGCTCCAGATTTTTTTCGATAATCCTAATGAACTTTACTATGTCCGTCAGCTGGTAAGAAAGACAAGCGAAGAAATTAATGCTGTTCGGCGGGAATTGGAGCGTCAAGAAAAGGCTGGGCTTCTAAAAAAAGAGCCCCGAGGCAACCGACTTTATTATTGGCTAGACAAGAATAGTCTTTATTTTGATGATTTGGCATCGATGATTGCCAAGAACGTTGGTTTAGGTAAAGAAATTCTCAAGAACAGAAATAAATTGGGCAAAATTGCTTACGTCCTCTTTTCCGGCAAATTTGTCAAGAGAATTTCACGGCGAGAGGACGAAGTTGATTTATTGATTGTCGGCGAGGTGGTCATGCCCGAGCTAGCCGCTTTGGTGAGAGCCGAAGAAGCGAGGCGGGAACAGGAAATCAATTACACGGTCATGACCAGTCAGGAATTTGCCTTCCGTAAACAACGCCGCGACCCCTTCCTCTTAAGTATTCTTACAAGTTCAAGGATAATGATTATTGGTGATGAAGAAAAGATGTTAGAGACATCAGGGAGTTAAAAATGGCGCAGAAAGTGATTAAAACCGGTAATTCCGCCGCGGTCACCATTCCTGCTGATTTTGTTAAAGATTTAGGCATTCGGATTGGTGATCCGGTCAAAGTGAAGCTTGACCCGGAAAATAATAAGATGGTTTATATTTTTTCTGGAACAAAGCAACTCCTCCTGAGTGAGAGTTTCCTCAAGAGAAAGCGGCTTAAGAAGAAATAAAATGGCTTCTAAAGAACGAACGAGAACACTTTTTTGGCTGATTATCTTCATCAGTCTTCTGACTTTGGTGATTGATTTACCCAAGAACCTGCCTTTAAAGTTCTCCTGGAAAAATTTTTCTCTAGACACGCAAATCTCTCGACCGGATTTTGATTTTAGTTTCGGTAGTTTCAAATTAAGAAAGGAATTAGAGCTCAAGCAGGGACTGGATTTGGCCGGCGGTACTCACCTCGTTTTTAAAGCCAAGATGGAGGGAGTGGCGGATGAAGATCGCGCCTCTGCTCTCGAGGCGGCTCGAAATAATATTGAGCGCCGGGTGAATTTCTTTGGCGTTTCTGAACCCTTAGTCCAAACTTCAAAAGTGGGCGAGGAATATCGTTTGCTGGTGGAACTGCCAGGCGTGGTCGAGATTGACCAGGCAATTGACCTCATTGGCCAAACAGCTCAACTGGATTTCAGAGAGCAGGAGAGTACTGATTCCGCTGTTTTCATCAGTACTGGTTTAACCGGTAAAGACCTGAAGCGTTCCCAAATCCAATTTGATCCTAATACCGGTCAACCAACCGTTGGTTTAGAGTTTAATGCCGAAGGCGCTGATTTGTTTGGCCAAGTGACGACTCGCAACGTGGGGATGATTGTCGGTATTTTCTTAGATGAAGAGCCGATTTCTCTGCCTCGAGTGGACGAGCCGATTACCAGTGGAGAAGCGGTCATTCGCGGCGATTTTACTTTAGAGGAAGCCAAAAAACTTTCAATTCAACTTAATGCTGGGGCGTTACCGGTGCCGATTGAAGTTATCGAACAAAGGAATATTGGCGCCACTCTCGGTCAAGAATCAGTCGCTCGGAGCGTCAGAGCCGGCTTAGTGGGACTCTTAATTGTCATTGGTTTTATGATGACCACCTATGGTCGTCTCGGTTTCTTAGCCGACCTCGGTTTAATTGTTTATGGTTTAATCACTCTCGCTCTCTATAAGTTAATTCCCGTCACCCTCACCTTGCCCGGAATTGCCGGTTTCATTCTGTCAGTCGGCATGGCGGTCGATGCCAACATTCTCATTTTTGAAAGAATTAAAGAAGAAATCCGTTGGGGAAAGAAACCTCGTGAGGCGATGGAGCTGGGTTTTGGCCGGGCCTGGGATTCGATTCGCGATGCCAATGTCTGCACATTAATTACTTGTTTTATTCTTTTCAATCCTTTTAATTGGTCCTTCTTGAACGTCTCGGGGATGATTCGGGGGTTCGCTTTAACTTTGGGATTAGGTATCTTTATTTCTCTCTTTACCGGCATTGTCGTCACCAGAACTTTATTAAGAACCTTTTTTATTAGAAAGGAGAAACTAATCACTGATCACTAGTCACTGATCACAGATCACTAACATGAACTTCATGAAGTTCAAATGGTTTTATTTCTTACTTTCCGCTTTGGTTCTAGTCCCAGGCATTATTTCCTTATTCCTTTTCGGTCTTAAGCCCTCGATTGACTTCGTTGGCGGCTCGCTCCTCGAATTAAAATTTGAGGAGAATTACCAGTCACCAGTCACTGATTACCAGAAAACCATTGAAGATGCAGGCTTTGAGGTTTATTCAATCCAGTCTTCAGGCGAGAAGGAGTTTTTAATCAGGATGAAACCGATTACCAAAGATGATGTTAGTACGATTAAAGCCGCTTTGGCGGAAAAATATGAGGAGATGCCTCAAGAGGTCAGATTTGAGACCGTTGGTCCGACTCTTGGTCGGGAATTATTAATTAAGACTTTAATCGCCATTCTTTTGGCGGCCAGCACCATTCTTGGGTATGTCGCCTGGGCTTTTAAAAAAGCGAAGTTCGGCGCTTGCGCTATCATCGCCATGTTCCATGACAGCTTGGTGATGTTGGGCATTTTCTCCTTGCTGGGTCATTTCTACGGTGTGGAAGTGGACACTCTTTTTGTGACTGCTTTGTTAACCATTCTTTCTTTCTCAGTTCATGATACGGTGGTGGTCTATGACCGGATTCGGGAATCACAAAAGCGTCATCCTGGCGTGAATTTTATTGATTTAGTTAATAAAGCCATTACCGAGACTCTGGCTCGTTCATTGAATAACTCGATGACCATTATCTTCATGCTCTTAGCTCTTTATCTTCTAGGTGGAGAAACAACCAAGTGGTTCATCTTCGCCCTCCTTATTGGTACTGTCTCCGGTACTTATTCTTCGACTTTCACGGCCGCGCCCTTACTAGTTGTTTGGGATGAGATTGAGAAGAAAATAAGGAAAAAGCAAGAAAGAAATAAAGCACTAAAACTAGCCTCATTATACTTTAGTATACTATTGTATACTATAGTGGAATTCCGTGCCTAGAAGACTAAAAATTAATTGCAGATAAACTAATTACCCGACTTGACTTCAGAAAAAATATCCTTTTCGAACTCCTCAAAGCGACTTGATGTATACAGGGACAGGGGAAAAAGTTATTGCCCCTTCTGCTCTGCCTGAAGCAGGAGGTGGCATTGGCTCATTTGTCCCTAGTCGAGAAGCCGCTCCAGTGGAAAGTGAAGACCGCCTGGTGGTTGAAGAATCTTCAATGTCCTTGGTAGTTAAGAGTGTTCGGGAGACAAGCGATCAGATTATTGACCAAGCCAAATCTGTTGGCGGCTACATGGTCAGTTCTTCCATGACTAATCCCGAAGAAGCGCCTTTTGCGACTGTGGTTGTCCGCGTGCCGGCGGATAATTTCCGTTCTGTTCTTGACCATTTCCGCTCTCTGGCCGTAAAAGTCACTTCAGAGAGAATTCTGGGTACTGATGTTACCGATCAATACGTTGACCTTGAGGCTCGGTTGGCGACTTTGGAAAAGACCAAGACCAAATTTGAGGAAATCATGGACAAGGCGATTGTGGTTCAGGATATTTTAGAAGTCCAACGCCAGTTAGTTTATATTCAGGACCAAATTGATAGACTTAAAGGCCAACAGCAATACTTAGAACAAACTGCCAAACTGGCCAAAATCACGGTCTACCTTTCCACGGATGAATACGCTTTGCCCTATGCGCCGAGTGAAACTTTCCGACCAGCGGTTATCTTTAAGTTGGCGGTTCGGTCATTGGTAGGAGCTCTAAGGGGCTTGGCAAAGGCCTTGATTTGGATTGGTGTCTACGCGGTTATCTGGGTACCGGCTGGTCTGATTATCTTCTTCGGCCGGAAATGGTGGAAGAGAAGAACTCCTTAAAGAGTTTTGCCGATTTCCTTAATCCTTTTTAAAAGAATTTCTTTCTCATTCGGCAGGTCCTCTTTAACGACCTCTTTAAAGATTTTATTTAAAATCCTGCCCACTTGTGGTCCGGATTGAAGACCTAAAGTTTTCATCACCTCATGACCGCTCACTTTCAAATCACTGACCGCAAAAGGCTGTTTTGGACCTCAATCAGTCTTTTCTTAAATTTTTCCAACCGCCAAGAAGTTTCTCGAGCTCCTCCCCCAAGTCGATCACCCACCCGCAGGTCTAAGATATGTTTGAGATTTTCTTGACCCACATTTCTGATAAATCTCCTAATGGCGGAATCAGTTTGCCTTTCATCAACCGTAAACTGATGCCAGCGGACTAAGGTGACCAGTTTTTCCGTTTCCTTTTTAGAAAAACGGAATTTCTGAGCAAAATTGCGGGCGATGGAAGTACTGACGACTTCATGATTATAAAAAGTGATGGTACCGTTTTCCAGCTTTTTGAATGTTGCCACCTTGCCTAAGTCATGAATCAGCGCTGCCAAACGGACAACTGGGTCATCAGAGGGGCAGTGTTTTAGGGACATAATGCTGTGTGTTCCAACATCATAGAGATGATGACGACCCGGTGATTTTTGGGGAACAGAGAAAGCTTTATCCAATTCCGGTAAAATCTCTTCCAGCAGACCGGAATTTCTCAAAAGCATCAAACCATCCGCCGGATGTTCAGTCTTAAGAATTCTGATTAATTCCTCCCTGACTCTTTCCGCCGCAATCCTATTAATTAACTTCGTATTGTCTTTAATCGCCTGAAAAGTTTTTTCCTCGATGGTAAAACCTAGCTGGGTGGCAAATCTGATTGCCCGCATTAACCTTAGGGCATCTTCACTAAAGCGTTCATGAGGGTTGCCAATTGCCCGAATAATTTTCTTCTTCAAATCTTCCTGCCCCTTAAAAAGGTCGATCACCTCTAACCCCTCTTGAGGGCTTGCCCGGCGAAGCCTTGGCGAAGTCGGGCCGATGGCAATGGCACTAATGGTAAATTCTCTTCTCGGTAGATCATCTTCCAACTTTTTTCCGAAACGAACTTTGTCAGGATGTCTTCGGTCTGAATAACCCCATTCTTGACGATAGGTCGTGATTTCATAAAGTTGCTCATCAATTTTCATCCCGACCGTGCCAAATTTATTATCATAAAAGCTCTTAGGATAAAGTTTTTGAATTTCCGCTGGGGTGGCGTTGGTGGTAAAGTCAGGGTTGACAATTTCCTTTTCGGTGAGTAGATTACGACTGCCTGCCCCAATCATGTAAATCTCATAACCTGCCTTTTGGAATTTTTCGAAAACTTTGATAATTTGAGGGGGAATTTTTTTCTCTGAATCAGGTGGTAGTTTTGTCCTCATCCTGATATTATTATACACAATAGACTATGCGCTGGCGAGTTTTAAAAACGCTTAAAGAGAAAGAGGCACAAAAGAGGCGAGAGGAGATAATTAAATCGCTTTTCCTCAATCGTGGTTTGAAAACTAAGAAACAACAAAAAGAATTTTTGAATCCTAGAGACCCCTATCAATTAACTCCTCAAGAGGTAGGTATTTCTCCAGTTCAATTAATTAAAGCACTCAAGAGAATCAAAAAAGCGATTAAAAATAAAGAGCTAATCATTGTTTATGGTGATTATGACACTGACGGAGTTTCCGCAACGGCCATCCTCTGGGAGACCCTCAATAAATTCGGCGCCGAGGCGATGCCCTATATTCCTAAAAGGGAAGAAGGTTATGGTTTAAAAATCGACCGTATTGACCAAATGGCAAAAGAAGGCGTCAAGCTGATTATTACTGTCGACCAGGGAATCGTTCACTCCAGACAAATAGCCCACGCTAAAAAAATTGGTATTGAAGTCATTATCACTGACCATCACCAAAAAGGAGCCAAGCTGCCGCCGGCCGTGGCCATTGTCCACACCACCCAATTAGCCGGTGTTGGTGTCGCTTGGTTCTTGGCTCATTATCTTACCCAGAAAATTAAGCCTAAAATTAGCCGCCCCGATTTGGATTTGGTGACTATCGGCACGGTGACGGATATGGTGCCATTGGTCGGTCCCAATCGCTCACTGGTTAAATTCGGTCTGGAAGCAGTCAGGAAAACAAAAAGACCGGGCTTATTAGCGCTTTTCCAGTTTGCCGGCATCGAAAAAGAAAAAATCAGTACTTATGAGATTGGTTATATTATTGGTCCGAGGATTAATGCCAGCGGCAGAATGGATGATGCCATGGAGGCGCTGCGTTTGGTCTGTACTCAAGATGAAGCTCGAGCCGTCAGTTTAGCCCAGAAAATTGACCAGCAGAACCGGGAGCGACAGGAATTAACTAAGCAAACAATTATCCATGCTCGCGATCTTTGGCTTAAGGAAGACGGCAAGAGTGCCCTCATTTTTATTTATCATCAATCCTATGATCACGGTGTCATTGGTTTGGTGGCGAGCAAACTCAAGGATGAATTCAATCGTCCGGCCGTGGTTTTAGCGCCGAGAGAAGATTTCTGGGTGGCTTCGGCTCGTTCGATTGATGAATTCAGTATGATTGAAGCCATTTGCGAGTTGGCTGATCTCCTCGGTGAGCATGGTGGTCATCGTCTGGCAGCAGGTTTTAGCGTCAGCGAGGATAAATTAGGAGAGGTTAAAGAGAAATTAATTAAAAGGGCGGAAAAGGGCTTAGGGAAGACCGAACTTTCGCCGACCCTCGAAATTGAGGCAGAGATTGAGTTATCTGACTTGAGTTTAGGCCTTTATCAAGAAATCGAAAAATTCGCTCCTTTTGGCATGGGCAATCCAACACCCGTTTTTAATACACCTCGAGTTCAGGTAAATGATGTTCGACTAATGGGCAAAGAAAAACAACACCTCAGGTTAGTGATTAGTGATCAGTTGCCAGTGATCAAATTTGACGCCATCGGTTTCGGGATGGGCAATTTCTATAATCAGTTAAATCAAGGGGAGCCAATTGATATCGCCTATGAATTAATGTTCAATGAGTGGAATGGTCAGAAAAAGTTGGAATTGAGATTAAGAGACTTAAAAATTGAGGGTGGAGTGTGATAAGATATCATTAAGATGGCAAGAACATTAGTTTTAGAAACCATTAAAAAGATTGGCAAAAAAGTGCGCCTCTGCGGTTGGGTGGACCGAAGAAGAGACCACGGCAAACTGGTTTTTATTGATTTAAAAGATAGAAGCGGTATCGTCCAGATAGTGGGTGAAAAAGAAATGGGGGATTTACGGCTTGCCGATGTCATCGAAATCGAGGGCAAAGTCAGGAAAAGACCCCAGGGGTTGATTAATCTCAAACTGCCGACTGGCGAAGTTGAAATCGGCGTCGAGAAGATAAAAATTTTATCTCGAGCCAGGGATTTACCTTTCGACCTTCAGGGTGATGGTTATGATTTGAATGAAGAAAAAAGACTTCAATATCGTTATTTAGACCTTCGACGCCCCCGTTTAGTCAAGAACCTGGATCTTCGTCATCAAATGATTAAGTTCATTCGCGACTGGCTTGATGAAAGAGGTTTCATTGAAATTGAAACCCCCATCTTGACCAAAGCGACACCAGAAGGCGCCCGAGACTTTGTTGTTCCCAGCCGGCTCCAGCCAGGTAATTTTTACGCCTTGCCTCAATCACCCCAGCAATACAAACAGCTTTTGATGGTCGCTGGTTTTGAGAAATATTACCAGATTGCTCGCTGTTTTCGGGATGAAGACCCGCGGGCCGACCGCGCTTATGGCGAATTTACCCAATTAGATTTAGAAATGTCCTTTACCACGCAGGAAGAAATTCTCCAGTTAACAGAAAATCTTTTTACCGAGTTGACCGAGAAAGTCTTCAAAAAGAAAGTTTTTAAGAAACCCTTTCCTCGTTTCCTTCATCAGGAGGCAATAGAAAGATTCAAAGCGGATAAATTTGACCTCCGCCCAGACAAAGATCCCAACCTCGTCGCCTTTGCTTGGGTGGTGGATTTTCCTTTATTCGAGAAGACTAAGGAAAGAGAGATTTCACCCTCTCATCATCCTTTTACCGCTCCTAAGGATGAAGATATTCCTTTATTAGATAAAGAGCCGATGAAAGTCCGTTCCTGGCAGCATGATTTGGTTTGCAACGGCTATGAAGTTGGCGGCGGTAGCATTCGGATTATTGACCCCGAAATCCAAAGAAAAATTTTTAAAATTCTTGGTCTTTCCGAAAAAGAGATTGAAGAAAAGTTTGGCCATTTACTCAAGGCTTTTGAATACGGCGTCCCGCCTCATGGTGGCATTGCTCCAGGAATTGACCGTTTATTAATGGCCATTCTCGAAGAGCCTTCTCTCCGCGAATTAATTGCTTTTCCGATGACCGCTGGCGGTCAAACCTCAGTGATGGCGGCGCCTTCAGAATTGGACCCAGACCAACTGAAAGAGTTGGGGATTAAGATAGAGAATAAGAAATGAGGAAGAATGCCTCTCGAATAGCTAAGAATATCCTCGTTTTCTACAATAGCTTGAAAAAAAAGAAGGTGGTTGGTTTAAGTCTTCTCTTGTTTTTTCTTCTTTTAATTTTTTTCTTTGGTCAAACTAATCAAGAAGAAGTTACCGCCCACCGGCCGGTTTTTAAAACCAGAAGTAGTTATCTTTCTCCTTCAGAGTTGACGAAAATTCCCCACAATGAGACCAATGTTCCCGTGCCCGATTTAACCGCCCAGTCCGCTTTAGTCATTGATTATGATTCAGGTTCCATTCTTTATCAGAAAAACGCCCAGGCCACCCATTTGCCTGCCTCGACCACCAAAATCATGACTGCCCTTGTCGCCCTTGACGGCTATGACCTTGATCAGGTCCTAACCGTGCCCGAATTAGATTATGAAGGTCAGGATATTAAACTTCAGTATGGTGAACAATTGACCCTCGAGAATCTTCTTTATGCGCTTTTGGTGGCCTCAGCGAATGATGCGGCTGAAACTTTAGCGGCTAATTATCCTGGGGGCAGAGCCGCCTTTATTGCCGCCATGAACCAGAAAGCTCAAGACCTTTCTTTAAGCAACACCCATTTTGTTAACCCGACCGGTTTTGACGAATCGGGTCAATATACTACCCCTTTCGAGTTGATTAAGTTAGCCAAGGAACTTTTAGCTCAGCCTCTTTTGGCCCAAATAGTCGCCACCCAAAAAACAGAGGTTTATAATCTTGACCGAACCATTGTTCATCCAGTTAGCAATATTAACCAGCTTCTTGGTCACGTCGCCGGTTTAAAAGGAGTCAAGACGGGCTGGACGACCAATGCCGGTGAGTGTTTAACCACCTACGTTGAGAGAGACGGAGAGAGAATTATGACTGCGGTTTTAGGCAGTGAGGACCGTTTTGGCGAAACCAAAGCCTTGATTGACTGGGTTTATAATAATTTTGTTTGGCGAGTGCCTAATCTTTAATTAGTCCACCCACTCCGGGTCAACCGCCGGAACAAAGGCGGTGAAGTTTTTATCACCTTCAAAAACAAAAATCGGCTGTAAGAAATTTTGGGGTTTTTCTGATTCAAAATAAGATAGGAAAATGCGTCTGACAATCACCTGACCGTTTTGATTATCTCCCAGTTCGGCAATATAACCATGACCGCTGTTTAATTCTGACCAAGCCTCTGAAGCTGATTTGAGAGGATAGGTGGCAAAATTGTCTCTTTCCAGGGGACTGTAAACATACTTCACCTCAATCGTTCTCTTTTGTCTTTCTCTCGAGCCGGAAAAAATAAAGTAGATTAAAGATTGATTGGGTTTGTCGGTGGTAACCTTTTTCTCATCCAGGAGTTGACGGAAGAGGTCCACTCTGACGAAGTCCGCTTCGGAAAGAGAAATGGCTGGGAGGAGTTCATCAGGCGAGAAGCGAGAATAAGAAATTTTACTTTCGCCTTCATCCAGGTCTTTTTCTAAAAGGCCTAAAGTCGAAAGAAAGTTATTGGCTTCTCTGACCGCTTGTTCGTCCGAAGGCAACTTCTTTTCCGCCAAAATTGATTGGTCATTGCGGTAATCATATTTCAAGGTGAAATAGCCGGTGACGGTGTCAATTTCTAGGGTCGTGACCGGCGTTGCTTGGGAATTAAAACGATAAAGTCGGGGCGTGATTTGGACTGGCTCGGAAGCAAAACCCATTTTTCTCGCCAATTCTTTAGCGCGGTCAAGACCTAAAAGGTTGGGATTAGTTTTGGTGATGGTATAAACTTTACCAATATCTTCGGTTTGGGGAATGATGCCTTCCGCTGTTTCTAATCTATAGCTTATTTCTGCGGGCAGATTGTTTGGTTCAGGAAATTCAATCGCTGGCAGCTTGCCGAAGGCAACGGTTGGCGGCGGGGGTGGAGGTGGATGAAGCTTTTGCCAGTAGTCGATGGTAGTGAGGAAGAGAAAACGAAGAATCAAGAAGACAACAATTCCAATCGAGCCATATTTTACCCCTTTGCGGGTGTAAAAAGCAGTCTTGGTCAGGTTGGCCATACTTTGAGTATAGGTTTCAATCGTGATAAAATCAAGATGAAATGATCAAGATAAATTCCAATAATCAAATTCCAAACTCCAAACAATTATTAAATTCAAATTACCAAAATTCAAAACAATTTGATTTAGAAGAAAGAACTTTTGAGTTTGCCAGAAGGTGTAGGTTCTTTGTTAAAGGATTACAAAAAACAATTTCCAATATTGAGGATGGAAAGCAATTGGTAAGAGCTTCAGGTTCTCAAGCAGCTAATTATATTGAAGCTAATGAAGCGTTAAGTAAAAAAGATTTCTTAATGAGAATAAAAATTTGCAGGAAAGAATCGAAAGAGAGTAAATTATGGTTAAGGCTTATTAATCTTAGCGACAATCAAGACTTAATCAAAGAGCAAAAAGAATTAATTCAAGAAGCAAGTGAACTTACTAAGATTTTCAGTGCCATAATTAAAAAATCTGAATAGTTTGAATATTTGAATTTGAAATTTTGAATTTGTTTGTTATTTGATGCCACGTCGAACGTGGCTACCGCGTTTGACGCGGTGCTTGGTAATTGGTTATTAATATGAATCAGATTAGAACCAGATTTGCTCCCAGCCCGACTGGGTATCTTCATGTTGGTGGCGCTTATGGTGCTCTTTTAGACTATGCCTTCGCCCGAAAACACCAGGGTAAATTCATTCTTCGGATTGAGGACACAGATATCAAGCGCTCGGTTAAGGGAGCGGAAGAGGCGATTTATCAGGGACTTGAGTGGTTGGGGATTAAGGCAGATGAAGACCCAAAGTCGGGTGGTCCTTATGGCCCCTATCGTCAGTCGGAAAGACTTTCGCTTTATAAAAAGTATGCTTTAGAGCTGATAGAAAAAGGTTTTGCCTATTATTGTTTTTGCTCTGAAGAAAGATTGGCCGAAGTCAGAAAAGAAAGACAGGCAAAAAACTTGCCGCCAATGTATGATAAGACATGTCGTGATTTAGACAAAAATGAAGCGGAAAAAAGAGCCAAGAAAGAAAAATTTGTCATTCGACTGAAAGTCCCTGAAAATGAAAAAATTATTGTCCCTGAACCCATCCGAGGAGAAATTGTTTTTGAGAGCCAGGTCGTTGATGACCAAATCCTTCTCAAGTCAGATGGCTTTCCCACTTATCATTTGGCCGTGGTGGTTGATGACCACCTGATGGAGATTACTCATGCGGTTCGGGGAGAAGAATGGCTCTCTTCAGCGCCTAAGCATTATCTGCTTTATCAGTATTTTGGCTGGCAGCCGCCAATTTATTTTCATACGCCGGCGATTAGAAATCCGGACAAAAGCAAATTGAGCAAGCGCGAAGGTCATACCTCTTTAATGTGGTATAAGGAGCAAGGTTATCTACCTGAAGCCCTAGTTAATTTCTTATGTCTTTTGGGCTGGTCGCATCCTGAAGAGAAAGAGGTTTTTGGTCTGGAAGAATTTATTAAATTCTTTGATTTAAAAGATTTATTACCGGCCGGACCTGTTTTCAATCTGGAAAAACTCGATTGGCTGAATGGAGTATATATAAGAAAGATTCAAGACTCAAGTCTCAAGAATCAAATTTTTGAATTTTATCAGAAAAAATATCCGGCCGATTTAATTAATCAAACTATCCCCCTCATCAAAGACAGGATTAAAAAGCTCTCTGATTATCAAGCATTGGCTGGTTTCTTCTTTGAGACCCCGAAAATCAATAAAAATTTATTTGAGAAGAACGCGAGATTACATCTTCAACAGGCGCTTGAGGTTCTTTCAGGAGTGGAAAAATGGGAGAAGGGAGAGATAGAGAAGGTCCTTCAGGGATTGATTAAGAAGAAGGGTTGGGGGACGAGCCAGTTTTTTATGAATTTTCGGATTGCTATCACCGGCTCCAAATTCACTCCGCCAATTACCGACTCGGTTGCCATTCTTGGAAAAGAAGAAACCCTTCATCGGCTTCATTCCTGCCTCAAATTGTGGTAAAATTACCCCGATCCCAATTTTATTTCTTTGCCCGGTCGGCTAACGGTAGGCCAGATGGCTCTGAACCATCTAATCCTCGTTCGAATCGAGGCTGGGCAGCAAAGACGGGCAGGCGTATGACCACGCGCCCTTCAGTTATGAGCGAGCCTACACAATCACAACTAAAAGAAATTGTAGAGATATTTCTTGTCGAATTTAATAAAGCAAATAAAACTACATTCAGCTGGGATGACAAGAAGAGTTATGTGGCAAAATCGACAAATAGAAAATGGCTAGATGCCGTCGTATTCGATAAGAAGGGAAAAGAGCTTCAGCTTCAACATAAAGAGGTGGTTTGGGATATTCAATACGACAAAGTTCGTAGTGGTGCGACAGATAAGATTGTCAAAAGACTTATTGACACTTTAAGTAATCAAGGATTATCCGAATTCACAGTTCACCTCAATTTTTATCAAAAGCAGATAATCGTAACCGATAAGGATATAGATGAGTTTTGTTTTTGGGTAGCTGAATTGATTCATACAAAATCAGATAATGGATATCCTAAAAGCTATCATCTATTTTTGCTTCCTAAAACACTTCATGGTTACTGGATAAGAATTGTTTCAATATTGTTGGTATTTATTCGCGGAATTTGTGACTCCTTTTATATTGCAGTTGATAAACCAACTAAAGTTCGACAGCATATTTATAGTTATGACACAAGTGATGATACGTATCTAGATAAAATAAAGCAGGTAACTTCTTACATCACTATTTTTCGAAACCCAGGCCAAGAGAAGCCAGTTGTTGGTTGGGGATATTCAGAACCCGAGCCGAGGCCTCTACCACACTTTGGTGACATAGTTATTTCGGAAATTAATCGAAAGGTTGTAAATAAGTATAACGATATAGTTGTGTTATTAGATTGTAATCGCCCAGTTGATGAATACGACCGAAATTTAATTTTGTCTCAGGTCCGACAATTATCTTTTAGTGGCCAAATATGGCTTGTTGAAAATTTTGCAAGCAAAAGAACTGCAACATGTATTTTTAATAAATCTAAACAACAAGGGGAATGAAATAAGCATGAGTTTTGAATTTAATGAGCAGCAAAAGGAACTAATAAAAGAACATCGTGATTTAATTTCTTATGGGTATCAAAAAATCAGCAAGATACCGCTTGATCTCAAGAAAGTAAGAGTCAGAAAAGAAGTGTTGTTCTACATGATGGGAGCGATGCAAAGCTACTCTGAAAGCATAATTAAGCTTATGGGGTCTGACCCTGTTTATGAGAAACCGGGCGAATCGCTCCTGAGATCACAACTTGAGATATGGCTTAATATAAGATTTATTTACTCAAGCAGGTCTGAAGACAAAGCGAGGCTCTTTCTGTCTGATTTAATAATGGAGTCAAACACTTATGCAAAGAAGCATAAAAAGCTTTGGAATAAATATTCTAAATGGAACATGGAATTTGGGACAATTAAAAAACCCAATCATTGGAATAACTTTATTTCCCAAAATCTGGCCCTTCTCAAAAAATATCAAAAGAAATACAAAGATAAACAGGTTACAAAATTGCCAAATTTATACGATAGAACCTTTGCAATAGATAAATATCTAAAAAAACTTGGAAAATTTTCTGAGAAAAATAGTGCAGAAAAGTATTACACCCTTTACTATTCATACTTTTCGCAGGCAACACACTCAAACATGTCTGGACTTCAAAGGTTCATAAGAAGCACAGGAGACACTTTCAAAGAACCTTTTTTTGATATCGATTCTAAACCAGAGGATGCCGAAAGGATATTAATAATTAGCTACCATGTCTATTTTGCAACGCTCCACTTTTTTCTACAAGTATTTAACGTTTATGACAAGGCAGAGTATAAACATTTCAAAGAATACTCAACAAAAATGTTGAGGAAATAAAATATATCGAACTATATAATCTCTACCCTTTTTTATCGTCTCATTTGTCTTGGTTCGACTCCTTCGATTTCACTCGGGACAAGTCCGCTCACCATAGACATTTCGACTTCGCTCACGGCTTTTAGTTTCTCGCTAATTTCTGACACCCCTAAGGTGTTGTTTCATAAAGAAAGAGGTATAATACAGCCATGGCTATTTTTGCAAATGAGCCAATAGGAAACACTAAAGTTACATGTAAAAATTGTGGTAATACTTGTTATTTTGGAAAAGACAGTAATTTTTGTCCGAAATGTGCCAAACCAATATTAAACAATCCCCAAAACAAAACACTAACAAGTAGCGATTTCCCAGATTTATATAATTACTATTTCAACCGTGATAAAGATATTTTTTCTGACCAAGCCAAGAAGATATTTGAATTTTATATAAAAAATCTTTATTCGGAAATTGAAGTAGGAACAGTTCCGATTATTAATTCTTCTCTAAGGAGTGGTTACTCAATCCGACTAGCGGAAGAAAAAATTTATAATGAACCAGCTTCGTTAAAAAATATTAAGTCGATATTGGAAGAAGCCCACAAGAGCATGATAGAAACAGATATTAAAATTGGTACTCTTGATGAGAAAGATGGTAATTCATTCGCACTTGCAGTTTATCTAACTGTTGATAATAGATATGAAAACTACCACTTTGAAAAAAAATTCATACAGAGTTATTTAGCTTCGATTATTCAAGATAATCTTAGCTATCTGATCCCTGCATTAAAAAAAGTTTATGAGGGAAAAACTATGTTGCATACCGTCGCAGGGATAATTCCTCACGTTTTTAATGAACCTATTAAATTTGATAAGGATTTACAGAATCGTTGGATTACATATATTTCTAGTGACACTATTTTTGGATATTGCCTAAAGTTAGCGGAATCATACTTAACGAATACTACGTAATGCTTGGCGGAGCCGAGCAAAAATCGCGCGCACAAAAAATAGCGGAGGAGCGGCATCAGCCGCGGCCAGTCCGCAGAAGTTGAAAGCGAAGGGCTTACCCTTGAGTTATATAACAACTAACCGATCCTAGACCGGCCCGCTCATCTCGCTTCAAATAGCCCAATTTTATAGGGTTTTTTGTTTGATATAATACAAGCAATGAAAAAATCGGACAAATTAAAAAATATTATTAAGAAGTCTTATGGAAAAATCGCTAAATCTTCAGGTAGTTGTGGATGTGGAAGTTGTGGTTGTAATTCTAACCAAACAGCCCAAAGACAATCCGGACAAATGGGTTATTCACAAGATGAAATGAACCAAGCGCCGTCTAATTCCAATCTTGGTCTTGGCTGTGGTAATCCTGTCGCGATTGCGTCCTTAAAAGAAGGTGAGGTAGTTCTGGATTTGGGTTCAGGAGCAGGTTTCGATGCTTTTTTAGCTTCTCCTAAAGTCGGCAAGACAGGCAAGGTTATCGGCATTGATATGACAGAAGAAATGCTTAAAAAGGCAAAAGAAAACGCCCATAAAGGTGATTATACCAATGTTGAATTTAGGAAAGGAGATATTGAAAACCTGCCTATTGAAGATAGTTCAATTGATGCGATTATCTCTAACTGTGTCATCAATCTCGCTCCAGATAAAGAAAAAGTGTTTAAAGAAGCATATCGGGTGCTTAAAACAGGTGGTAGATTAATGGCTTCCGACGTTGTTTTAGTAAAACCATTGCCGGAAGAGCTGAAAAGAGACGAGGATTTATTAGTCGGTTGTGTTAGTGGGGCAATCCTCAAACAAGATTATTTAAGATTATTAGAGAAAGCAGGGTTTGCAGATATCACAATTCACAAAGAAACACCAGCTTTTTTGCCTGATTACGGATTAAGTATTACCTTTTCAGTGGTTAAGTAATTATATTAAACAGATTCAGATTTCTTCCAAAATGAGGAGCGTGATATTATAATTGACATTGCTACAAGAAAGCCTTGTTTATTCCTCCCAAAGAAGATATAATTCACTTTAAGTGTTCCCCTAGCGGACATTTTTTTATTTTTACTCATGAATATTAGAAATATTGCCATCATTGCCCATGTTGATCATGGGAAAACGACTTTGGTAGATTCTTTGCTGCGCCAGTCCGGTACCCGGCTGGGGAAAGAAGTTACTGACGTTACTTGTATTCTGGACAGCAATGAATTGGAAAAAGAAAGGGGTATCACCATTTTTTCCAAAAATGCTTCGGTAGTTTGGAAGGGAGTCAAAATTAATATCATCGATACTCCTGGACACGTGGATTTTGGCGGAGAAGTGGAAAGGGTGCTGAAAATGGCCGACGGTTCACTGCTTTTAATAGATGCCAACGAGGGCCCTATGCCCCAAACAACCTTTGTTTTGAAAAAAGCCCTTGAGTTGAAACACCGGATTATCGTCGTCATTAATAAAATTGACCAACCTAACGCTAATATTACCGAAACCCTGAACAAAACTTTTGACTTGTTTATTGATCTGGGAGCCAATGAGCAAACGGCCGACTTTCCGGTGGTTTACTCTTCATCCAAACTGGGCAAAGCCGGATTAACGCCGGAACTGGAAAAAATGACTGACATCTCGCCCTTGTTTGAAGAGATAGTCAAACACATCCCGGAGCCAAGTGGTGATCCGGCCGCGCCACTGCAGATGTTGATTACTTCCATCAGTCGCGATAATTTCAAGGGCAGGATGGCTAAGGGGAGAATTAACAACGGTACACTTCAATCTGACCAGGAAGTGATGCATATAAACAGACAGGGCCAAATGAAAAAATACCGACTGACTTCCCTGGTTACTTTTAGCGGATTGGGGCAAATAGAGATTGGCAAGGCAGAAGCAGGAGAAATTGTGGCGGTGGCGGGAATACCCGATATTACCATTGGGGAAACGATTGCCGATATCAATAAACCTCAGGCCTTACCGCTTTTAGAAATTGAAGCCCCCACGGTCAAAATGACCTTTGGTGTCAATTCCTCTCCCTTTGCCGGCAAAGAAGGAAAATACACCAGTTCTCGCCAAATAAGGGCAAGATTATTTAAGGAATTGGATGATGACGTTGCCTTAGGGGTGGAAGACAGTGAAGACGGAAGCTGGACAGTTTCCGGCCGGGGCGAGTTGCATTTGGCGATATTGATTGAACGCCTAAGGCGCGAAGGCTACGCTTTTCAAGTTTCCCAGCCCCAGGTAATCACCAAAACCATCAACGGCCAGAAAATGACTCCTTACGATGAAGTCTTTATTGAAGTTCCGGAAAAATATTCCGGGGCTGTTATCCAAAAACTCCAGAGTCGCTACGCCGAGATGAGGAAAATGGATACTAAAGAAGGGATTGTTTATCTGGAATTCATTATCCCCACCCGCGGGCTTTTTGGCTACCGGAGCAAATTTATGACCGATACCCACGGGCAAGGCATTATCAATACCAGGTTTTACAAATACCTGCCGGAGAAGGGTGAATGGAAGGAACGCGAAAGAGGCTCGCTCGTCACTTATGAAACAGGCGTTACCCGAATTTACGGTTTAACCAATATTCAGGACAGAGGGGAGCTGTTTGTTGATCAGGCGGTTAATGTTTATAAAGGCCAAGTAGCCGGTCAAAACAACCGGCCTGGTGATATGAGAGTTAATATCTGCAAAGAAAAACAGCTCTCCAACATGCGTTCCAAGGGTGAAGGCGTAACCAGACATTTCAATACTCCCAGAAATATGGACCTGGAAGATGCTTTGGAATATATTGATAATACCGAACTGGTAGATGTGACTCCGGTAGCGATAAGAATCAGAAAAATCATTCTTGATGAGGACCTAGAAAGAAGAAAAATGAAGGGATTGAGTTGAGAAAAATAACAGAGATGATATAATCAATGTATAAATACAAAACCTTCAGTAGACGAGCTTATTGATAAATTCTTGAAAAAAGAGGGGCGTATTGATAAGTATTACCTTCAGGAGTGGAATAAAAGTAAACATACGATTGTCTATCTTAACGGCTGGTTTGGTGGGAAAAACCTCCGTGAAGCAATTTTGAAAGCCCTCATATAAAACAATTTACCCCAAAGTTGCTTGTTTCATTAGTTCTTTCGTGGTATAATAACTACCGTATTGGCAGATTGACCCGTTCGGCTCTGGTTCGACTACGCTCACCATTGCTCAGGATCAATACTGAGCGGCGTCGAATGTATTGAAGCAATACATCTGCTTAAATTTGAATTTATTTTGAGTTAATAAGATAAAAGGTACCCTAAGTATATCTACTTTTTTATTCGTATCTTTTCTCCACTATTCATAAATACATTTCCTCATTTAAGCAGTTCTATTTCTTGAATACGTTTTCCGGGGAATTATGTATAGAAAATTCAACAACAGGCACGGCGGAGGCCGTAATTTTTCCCGTTTTGGCGGTGGACGTTCTCGTGGTAGGAGAGTTGTTAAATCTTTTGATCCCTCTGATCTAATAAGCAAGCTTGTTCCTGACGGAATAAATACACCAAGAGTTTGGCAGGAGGTTGAAGAGTATGTTGTCTCCCACACATTCACTGATTTTCAAGTTTCGGACCAGCTAAAAAGGAATATCACCGAAAAAGGTTATAAAACTCCGACTCCGATTCAAGATAAGGCAATTCCGTCTATCCTTGAAGGGCAAGATTTAATAGGAATCGCCAATACCGGAACCGGCAAAACCGCAGCCTTCCTTATTCCACTTATAGATAAAGTATTGAAGGATAGAAGGCAAAAAGTATTAATTGTCACTCCAACTCGTGAACTCGCAGCCCAAATTAGGGATGAATTTTTCGCTTTTTCAAGAGGTCTTAGTATTTATTCTGCTCTTTGTATTGGGGGAGCCAATATATCAAGGCAAAAAAATGACCTTAGGAGGAACCCTACTTTTGTCATAGGAACGCCAGGAAGAATTATGGATTTACTGCGTTTACGAAATCTCAATTTATTTGATTTTGGCTCAGTTGTACTTGATGAAGCAGACCGTATGGTTGATATTGGCTTTATCCCTGATATTAGGTATATTATTTCTCTTCTTCCCAAAGTACGTCAGTCTCTTTTCTTCTCGGCCACAATTGATGGGAAGGTGAAAGAGATTTTGATGAGTTTTGTTCAAAATCCTGTTACGGTATCGGTCAGAACGAAGGAAACACCGGAAAACATTACCCAAAGTACGATTAAAGTTTTTGATTCTGGTATGAAAGTGGACAAGCTTCACGAACTCCTTATTCAAAAAGAGTTTGAAAAAGTTCTCGTCTTTGGAAGAACAAAACATGGAGTACAAAAACTTTCGGATGAGCTTGCCAGAAGAGGTTTTAGGGTTGATGCGATCCACGGCAATAAAAGGCAAAGCCAAAGGATTAGAACCTTGGAGAAATTCAAAAGAAACGAGATTCAGATTCTTATCGCAACCGATGTTGCCTCCCGCGGTTTAGATATCCCTAATGTCAGCCATGTGATTAACTATGATATGCCTGATTCACATGACGCGTATATTCACAGAATCGGCAGAACCGGTAGAGCAGATAAAAAAGGTGTTGCCTTAACCTTTGTTTAGTAAAAACATTTAAGAGTCCTCAAATATCCCCTTACTTTCTTCCAGATGCCGATTTCAGGTTTCCTGACGTAAGGTATTTGAGCTACTTTTTTCTTATTTTCTATTAGTAATCTATATCTTGATAAAGATTAAACTGGTTACCAAGTTCTTGGTTAAATGAGTTTATGAGATTTGTAGTCAGCCAGCCGGCGATGACGATTGAGATGATGGTTAAAAAAATCGCGATTAAGCCAATCTTTTTTGATTTTTCATCCCCTTGACGTAAATATTTAATCGCTGGCCAAACTCCAAGAGGCGGTAAAAGGAAACTGATAAAGTAAATAGAGAGCTGTTTTAAAAGAGTGGTCGATAAAGGTTTTTCTTTTATCTTTTTTCCGCAATTTGGGCAAAAATAATCAGATTCAGAAAGATTCGCTTTGCAGTCGGGGCAGTTGGTTTGAGAATCCATACAATATCAATAATACTCTTAAGGATGAAAGAGGTCTAGAACAACCTATTTAGCCAGTTGCCACCCTTGGCACTTTCTGTCATTACTAAACAATCTCTCCTATATATTCTCCTTCTTTAGGAAATCCGTTATTGAAATCATTCAAAAGTTTCGGAGACAAAGTTTTTGGCAGTAAATTTCTTGGTAATTTATCAACATCAAGCCAAGTCATCCAAACTGATCCGTCGGGATGTTGCGAGTCTTTTAATCCTTCTAGTTTATTCGTTTTGTTTATGCTTCCTAGAATGAATAATTCCAGACTATGTTCATCCTCGTCTGGTTTAATAAAATCACGGATATAAAGAATTTTTTCAAAGTTAAATTCAACATTCTCTCCACATTCCTCTTTTGCTTCCCTTATACATGCAGTTTCAATTGTCTCTCCGTATTCCAAATGGCCACCAATATAATGATAAAAATCACCCTCTTGTCTGTATTGAACAAGAACTTTCCTGTTGTGGATGATTACTAATCTCACTCGAACATTAATTTTATTATCCGCATTCATTTTTTTGCAGTGATCATAAATCTTTTTGAATTTGTTTTTATTCCTTTAGGTGTTTTATATTCTTCTATGAACTTTTCCAAGACCTCAAAGTCTTTTTTATTTTTCCCAAAATCGGGGATAATGGGCGTGTGTTTTAGTAAAAATACCAAATCTTCTGGAGTCTCATAATAATTTATGGAATTATATTCATCAGCTATTATATTTTTAAACCCAACTCTTTTCAGCTCTCTCAAATACCTGTCTTTAAGGACTCCATCCTTAATTGTATATGCCTGACCCCTGCCAAAAGCTTTCTTGATATTAATTTTATCTCCCTCACTTACTTGTTGGGTCATAAAATAACCCCCTTTTCGCAAAACTCTGTAAACCTCCTTTGGAGAAAAATCACAATGCCTGCTGGTGACTAGATCGAAAGAATTATCCGGAAATTCGAGTTTAAATGCATCCATTTGTATAAATTTGACATTTTTATATCCAGACTTTTCTAAATTTTTATCAGCGGCATGAAGCATTGAACTAGAATTGTCGATTCCTATAATTGACTTAACTTTATTTGCAATTTTTAACACCTGTTCACCGCCACCCGTTCCAATATCAAGAAGCGTATCAACTGGTTTTGTTTTCTTTGAGACTTCTTCAATGAAATCCCACTTCTTCCCTTCTTCTGTCTCCTTCAACTTACTAAAATCCCAGCCAATTCTCTTTCCTACTTTGTTGTAAAATTGTTTATAATTAATATCACTCATGCTTTGATTATATCGCAAACCTGATAAAATTCGAATATGGGAAGAACTGGGGCAGAGCTTCAGCAATAACTATGAGAGAAGATAAAATACCACTCCTAAGGATGGAGTGATTCCAGACCGACTCGCTCAGCCAAATCGGGTACCATATTGACCAAGATGACTCAAATAACCCAAAAATGCTCTTGCTGTATAATTCAATTATGTTTACTGACAAAGTTTATTTTGAAGAAATAAATCGCAAGAAGGTTTTTTGTGTTTTGTCTGAGGCTGATCCAAATCGAAAGAAAATTGTAATCATGAGCCATGGATTCAGGGGTTCTTCAATTGCTTCTGCAAGAACATTTGTTGACTTTGGAAGGATTTTAAACAAAAACGGATTTTCAACTTTAAGGTTTGATCAGCCTAACTCCGGTAACTCAGAGGGTGATTATTTAGATAGTTCATATAACGAATGGGTAAATACAATTGTTTATTTTGCCAATAAATACCTAAGCCTTGGATATAAAGTAGCTCTTCTTGGGCAGAGTATGGGAGGGGCTGCTACTGTTGTAGCAACTTCAAAACCAGAATTAAAAGATAAAATTCCTTGTATTCTTCTTTGGGTCCCTGGAGTTAATGAAGGAGATTTTAAAGGTAAATCTGAGGAGATCTTTGAAGAAGATGGACAAAAATATAAGGGAAGGTTTTGGATAGAAGCTAAAGAGGCTGATTTTTTCAAATGTCTTAAAGATTATAATGGTGGAATTCATCTAGTATATGGAGAAAAAGACAGATATATTTCTCAAGAACTACGTAATAAGGTGGTAGATATGGTAAAAGAAAAAAAACTGCGAGTAAAGATTCTGAAAGGTCAGGAGCACAGCCCTTGGGAATATGATTTATGTCAGGAGATTTATAGTGAAGAACTGGAATTTATCAAAAAATACATATATGGATAAGCATAAACTAAGCGTAAGATTAAAGTATGAATTTTTCTCCAAAATCCTTCAGGAGGCTTAGAATCTCCTTATACTACAGTATACTTTTATATACTATAGTGAAATCACCTATCGAGGAAAGACTAAAATCTTCTCGCTGATCTCTGACACCCCTTAAGGTGTTGTTTTTACCTTCCCAACTTAACTTTTCAATTTACCTCAACTGTGCTTTAATGGGGAAAAGATGAAAAAGAAAAAGCTTCTTATTTTTCCTTTTCTGGCGGGTCTTTTGCTTGGGTGTTTCGGGATGTTATTTCTTTTGGAAAATTTTTCTATAAAAAAAGACACCCTTTCCCAGCAATCTGAGATTCTCGCCCTCACCCCTTCACCAACCTTGACACCAACGCCAACACCAGAACCAACTAAGACACCAACTCCTACGCTTAAGTCAGCACCAACACCTACACTTTCGCCTATACCGACACCAACTCCCACTTCAGTTCCTCAGCCACGAGTCAGTTCCGAGCAAATAAATAGCTTTATCGAGCGTTTTGCCAATCAATATGGCGTCGACCCCAGTGTTTTAAGATATATCGCTGTTTGCGAGTCTGGATTTGATCCTCTGGCAACGAATTTTGTTTACGCTGGACTCTACCAATTTACGCCGACTACCTGGACTAAGTACCGTGAGCTATTAGGTGAAGACGCCAACCTAGATTTGCGTTTTAATGCCGAGGAAGCCGTGCAAACAGCCGCTTTTGTGTTATCTCTTGGTCAGATTTTTATTTGGCCATCATGCATACCCTAATGAGGGGGCGAATTTCCCTTTAAAGGGCTAACTTCTACCGAAGAAAATATCCAAGGCTTTTAGATGAATTTTGACTCTTTCTTCCAAGGGTGGGTCATTGAGACCAACGACATAGGTTTCCAGAACAATGGCAATTCCCGCTCTTAATCTTATTGCCAGCAATTCATCAATCGAACCGTCGTGAGAATTAGTGACAAGACCACCAATAATTGATTCTTTAAATCGAGTTTTTCCTTTCTCTAAGAGGGGATGAAGATTTTCTCGAAGCATCTCCAAAATCTCCAGAGCGAGAGGGTTTTTATCAACTTCCTCACCATGAACATAAATATAAGTTCCAGCCGAGTCTCCATAGCGTCTTGGGTCTTCTCTAAAATCATCCTCATGAAGGTCTAAAGCCTTTGTTCCAAAGTTAATCCTTTCTTTTAGTCCCATCAGAAAGGAGGTGATTTCGTCTGCTTCTCGGCAGGCAGGTTCTTCACTTTTACCTATACCTAACAGATGATCGGAATCACCGACACTCATATCGTCATGATTCCTACTTTCGTTCTGGTAGTAGCCATAGGGATTGCACATTGGCATCAGGAGAATGCTTTCTTGAGAGCCGATTTCAATCAAGGTTTTCATGTATTGGGCAATGGCGTTCGGTCCGGCTGGTTCGGTGCCATGGATTCCGGCAATGACAATGGCTTTCAAAGTTTCATCCGTCTGGGCGGCCGGGCTAAAAAAAGCATAAATCGGCACCGTTATTTCCTCGCCCGCCACTGATATCTCTTGAGAAGAAATTTGTTGGCCAGTCCAACCCGCCTCTAATAATTCGTTAAATTTTCGATAGAGTTCCTTAAGCGAAAGACGGCCGTCCTCTGCCAAAGTCTGCTCTGGTAAAGAGGATAAATCTATTTTTTGGATGTTTTGACTAATCTCTTGTTCTTTTGGACGCATGGTTAAACTTTTTTTGGCAGTCATCAAGTTTTTATTTTAACAGACAACTCCCCTAAGTTCCAATTTCCCCCTAACAATTTTTTAAAATCTTTGATACAATCAAAAAATGAAGAAAAACAAAACTCTTAGCCCGATTGTTAATTTTCTCAAAAAGAAGCGTCTGTCTCCTTCCCTGATTATTGTTTTCCTTGTCCTCGTAATTCTTCTTAGCGGCCTCTATTATTTCAAAAATCAGTTTATCTCTGTCACGGTCAATGGTCAACCCATCTGGCGGCTGACTTTGATTAAAGAGCTGGAAAAACAATCCGGTCAAGCGACCTTAGAAAATTTAGTCACCAAGACTCTTATTCTTCAGGAAGCAAAGAAGCAGAAAGTGGTTATTTCTCAA
>JADDYB010000023.1_pt1 | contig 42322 bp, 40 predicted proteins | sample 8641941 | NCBI WGS metagenome assembly JADDYB01 (sample SAMN16275377, study PRJNA637457) | freshwater sediment metagenome | isolation source: Lake Kineret sediment | place: Israel: Lake Kineret | collected 2013
TTTCCTCTTATTCTGTTTTCATTCTAAGAAAAGCTTATTTTTTCTCTGATGGGTCAGAGACTTTATAAACTGCAAACTAATTTTAAATGTTCGTGTATCGAATATACGAATACTTTGAAGGAGGTGACACTGCCGTGAGTAGTGCACCTCCTTAGAGGTCACGAATGACATATTCGGCACCCACCGCAAATGTGTGCAAGAAAACAAGAGTTTTACCGATGTCATTCACGACATAATATTGCGATAATTGCGAAAATTAGATATTGTAAAATAGATTTTTCACATTTAAAAAGAATTATTATTTTTCCACTGCTCTCTCGGCTTCAGTTTATATACTCACTGTGGGTAGATAATAGTGACAGCGAAAGTTGTCAATTGAAGAAACACATAAAATTCGCTATCCCAACAGAGGAAATCCGCCAAGACCACCTCTGTTGGGGGCGAAGGTGATTCATACGACCAGGAAAGAAACCACCTCCGCCGTATCTAAAGACGGTGAGGAGGAATATAAGCCTTCCGGTTCTACAGCCGGAAGAGAAGTTAAACGTTCTGAAGAGAGGAAGATTCTCCGTGAGTTAAAGGAAACGATTTATGACAATTTAAAAATAGAGACACACTGGAATATACAGTTTAGCAATGAACACATATTTGACATACTGATGAGGGCGGGGTTACGACATTCTTTTGTGGAAGATACGTGTAATAGTTTGCTTCGGAAGGGTATAGAGACAGCGAATGCGGATACAGTTTACTATCGACTGAAGAAAGTGGATACAGAGAACGGCATACGGATGTTTGACAAAGCAAATTACCGGTTAATGAAGACTGTGCAGAAACGGAGGGCAATCAGTCCTTATCCCTGTTTATCATGCGACATACATCCGATTATGTTTTATGGAGACAAAGAAACAGACGGCGTGATGGGCTGCAGACCGAAAAAAGGCTCACATAGAGCTTTTGAGTATTTAACTATTGTTTTGAGTCAGCAGGAGATACATCCGACGGTATCAGCGAGACCATTAAGAAAAGACATGAAAATATGGGACGTTCTGGAAGGGGAGTTATTATATGCCTTCCGGTTTACGAAAAGACCATTTCTTCTGTTTATGGATAGAGAATTCTATTCGGCTCCCGTCGTGAATATGGTCGAAAAGCATAAGCAGAAGTACCTAATGCCAGCGAAAAAGACAGCACCAGTTAAGAAATTGATGAAAGAGAATAAAGCACCTTGCGTATTACCCTACACGATGGAAGGGAAGTATGGGACGGCTGATACGACGTTAGTGTTCGTAGATGATGATAATGGAGAAACGAGAGCTTTTGCGACCAATTTAAAAATCGAAGCATCACAAGCCAAAACGTTATTTGACCAATATGAGAATCGCTGGACAGTGGACACATCGTATAGGATGGTCGGACAGGTTCGGATGAACAGTAAGACGGTGGAATATGCGGTACGGTGGTTTCTATTTTTGTTTTCTGTGTTGATATTGAATGGATACTGGTTATTTAACGATGATATTAAGGAATATGACCATGTAACCTTAATCACTTACGCTGAATTGTTTGTGGAGATTGAAATGAGAGAAGAGCTGGAAATCACCAATAAGGGGGACGGGTGACGATTATGAACATTGGGATGGCTGTCGTGAGCCGTATCGTCACAGGAGAGGAATCATGCCTGCGGAAGGTGCTGTACGAGATTCAGAAACCGTTACCGGTAGATGCAAAAGCGATTCAGTACAAATTGGAGCATGAATTACTGGTAGCAAAGACGATAGAAACGTTAACAGGTGACATATACGTGAACGAATGGGTTACCAGAAACGTCGGTGGGATACAGTTGAACGGAAAGATTGACATTGTTAATGTTAACAATGGAGAAACGACCATCATTGAGGTGAAAAGTGGGAAAGAAAAGGAATCGCATCACGTGCAGTTATGGATGTACGTTAAATCTTATGAAGCGAGAAAAATAAAAGGAAAATTAGTGTACAAGGATAAAGTGTACACGTATAGAGAGACTGATATACCGTTGAACTTCTGGAATATCGTTTTTCAGCGAACAAGAGCGTTATTGACTGCTAACCTTCCGCCGGTCAAAGGTTCTCACTGCAACTATTGTGGATACAGGAAAAATTGCCAAATAGGAAAGGAGATTGTAAGTTCTTGATCCCTTCTTGTCTCAGTGATTTCTCCTTACCACTGCCCAGAAGGGTACAATCGCAAAAAGGACAAACGTCCCCGCACAGAGATTTTTGACCCAATTTATGAACTTTTGTATTGGGCAGGGTGTTGGAGAAGGTGGTGGTGTTGGAGCAGGCAAGACTTTGAAATAGGCACCCTTACACGTCTCGCATTGGTTGTCCAAAGTAGCACAAATAATAACGCCATATTTCTGAGAACTCTCTGGAGCTTTGAGACGTATAGTACCTATTCTATTCTCACCCTTTAGGATATAGACTTCTCTTACTATACAAGGTGGGGCCTCTTTAGTTATGTTCCCCTCTATGTATAGCTCAATAGCGGTGTCTCGTGAGTCAGCAGTAACTCTGAGTGTTCCTTCTTTAGGTGTCTTGGTCTCGATAACAAGTATCGCCTCTTGAGCAGAATTTATCTCGACTTCTACATCTTTCGTTGCCGTCGTAATATTCGTTCCACCCTTTGTTGTATCCCAACTTAGTTTCAATTCAAATCCCGAACACTCCACTTGCTGAGTGTGATACCAGTACCCTCCAGAGAGGGAAGCCAATGCCAATAGTATGGCTATTGCAATTACCTTCATTTTATGGTCACCGCACCATGATAGAAGGCGGTGACTTATAAAGGTTTGTTTTCTTTGTGTATCTTTTTCAGACATAAGATCACCTCTTTAACGATTTAAGGTATGGACTGCCTTTCCAAATTGGTGAGCATAAAATGGTAGAATTATTTGGAAAGACAATTATCCCCTTAAATTTTCCAAAATAGATTTGATTATTTATTTTACGTCGTTTTTGGATTCATTAATTGGGATTTCAAAAAGAAGAGTTCGCATGTGCAATAATTTTATGGTACTTTCGGAGATACTGTTGTAGGTCTTTTCACGAAATCTTACCTTATCCAGAATTTCAATAGCTTCTTCATATGATTTTATTGATGAATCCTCTCCTTGAGCTCTTTTTCTAATTTCACACGTAATAGTATGGTCATCGTATTTGAGAAATTCCTCCACTGATGAAGTAATTTCAGAGATAAACTCTGGAACCTTTGAGAGAGCATCAGCAATCATAAAATCGAAGGCTCTTGATGCTCTGTGATAATAGATAGCAGTGTACATCGATTGAATAGAACGAAAACTGTTCATCATTGCATGAAGTGATGATGAAGATATACAGAGGCGAAAATCTTTTGTCCTGAACCCATGGATAATCCGTTCAGCATCGACTCTCCCATATTCTGGCGTACCCATATGGTATGAATCGCGCATGAGGTAATCCAATTTATCACAATCATAAGGACCATCTAAGAGATCTTTTAAAAAATCAGGGGCACTACCTTTTTTAAGTAATATTTCATTTATTTCTTTTGCCTTAAAGCATTCTCCCAACCCAAGTTCACTTTCTTTTTCCTCAATTATTTTCATTGACATTTTTTCATGATCAAATGCTTCCTTGATAGCTCCACTCGCGGCAAGTTCCTTGGTGGCATCCTCAAAGGTGTGCGAAAATGGAGCGTGGCCTATGTCGTGCAACATGGCTGCAAGACGTGAGTACTGAACAATCTCATCTAATTCCTTGGAGTCCCACCATTTGGTAACTGTCTGATCTAAACTATCAATACCCCCCTCCCTTTCTTCTTTGAAAACAACTGGTTCTCCAAACAAGAGAGGGCTGATTCCCTTACGCAGTTCCTCAGAATGCAAGAACAGGAGGTGGAGGATTGCTTTATTCATTAGGTGCATGACACCAAGTGAATGGGTCTTTCTTGAGTATTTTCCACTGGGATAGACAAAGTGTGCTGTCGGCATTTGAGTCAACCCATCGAGACGTTGAAAGATTCGGGAATCCAGAATACTATTTTCAAAATTAGTGATATAGATATAGTTGTAGACAGGGTCTCTGATTTCTCGCGCAATGACCAGATCACCGATACTTCTTAGCCTTTTCTTCATCGTCACCATGAGTGTTTTATGAATCAAAGCCTTATAAATATTTTGTTAAGGGGACTTGTCAAGTCTTTGAGGAATGAAACTATCCAGTAAAGTTTCAAAATTAGAAATTCCAGTAGCAATGGGTATCTATGCTTTTGATGTGCTGACAAGTCTGGTCAACTCCTTCCAAGAGGGTGAATCCACGAGAAAGTCCCCCCTCTAGGATCTTCAATGACCTTCTGAATCATGTATGAAAAATATTGTAGTCCTTAATATTCTTTATCACTTTCCGATCTACTCGTTACAGCTGTAATATAGATTATATATTATAGATTATAGAATAAATATTCTTTATTATATAATTGTTTGAAAATATTTTGGACTCTTCCAACAGCAAACCTTAAATAATTGAAAGACACCCTTACCTAAAAAGGAGGAACATTTATGGAAAAAATCTGGTTAAAACACTACCCAGCAAAAGTCCCTCACACCATCGACTACCCCCCTGTCCCCATATTCAGATTTCTCGAAGATTCAGCAAAGAACTACCCAGATACTGTAGCCACTATCTTCCAAGGAGCAAAGCTCACCTACAGACAACTTCATGAACAGGTCAACAAATTTGCATACGGACTTTCCAGCCTTGGTATAAAAAGAGGAGACAGAGTTGCCCTTTTCTTCCCGAACTGCCCCCAGTCTATCATCGCTTTTTATGCAGCTCTGAAAATTGGTGCTGTTGTCGTCCAGAACAACCCACTATACGTGGAAAGGGAGCTTAAATACCAGATAGAAAACTCTGGTTCAGAAACGTTGATAACCCTGGATCTGAAACTGCTGTACCCCAAGATTGAGAACATCAGAAAGGAGACTCACCTCAAGAACATCATCGTATCCAGTCTCACCGAGTACCTCCCCTTCCCTTTGAATGCCCTCTACCCTATCGCGAAGAGGAAAGACATAGCCAAGGTCGCACCTGACACCATAAAATTCCAGGACCTCATGAAAAAAGGGGACACTCCTCCCACAGTGAAGGTAATCCCTGATGATGTAGCCCTTCTCCAGTACACAGGTGGTACCACTGGCGTCTCCAAGGGTGTCATGCTCACGCACAAGAATTTGGTGACAAATGCTATCCAGTGCAAGGCCTGGTTCCCTGATGTCGAAGTGGGAAAAGAATGTCTTCTCGCAGTCCTCCCCTTCTTCCACTCTTTTGGATTAACCGTGTCCATGAACTTCCCTGTCTATGTAGCATCCAGCATGATCTTGGTGCCAAAAGTTGATATAAAAGAAGTCTTGTCCCTGATCCAGAAGTACAAACCGACGCTGTTCCCAGGTGTTCCCACCATGTACGTGGCTGTCAACAACCACCCGGACGTGGCAAAGTACGATCTCTCTTCCATCAAGTACTGCATCAGTGGGGCTGCCCCCTTACCGGTAGAAGTTCTGCAGAAGTTTGAGAAACTAACGGGAGGAAAGCTCAGAGAAGGATACGGATTGACTGAATCTTCACCTGTGACCCACTCCAATCCTCTGGAAGGGTTGGTAAAACCTGGCTCCATAGGAATACCGTTCCCCGATACAGAATGCAAGATCACAGACAGCGAAACAGGTAAAAAAGAGCTGAAGCTCAATGAGATCGGTGAATTGTGCGTAAAGGGACCCCAGATCATGAAGGGGTACTGGAACATGCCTGATGAGACTGCCATAGCGCTGCGGGATGGATGGTTGTACACGGGTGATATGGCGAAAGCAGACGAGGATGGCTACTTCTTCATCGTGGACAGGAAGAAGGACATGATCATCGCAGGTGGGTTCAACATCTACCCGAGGGAGATTGAGGAAATCCTCTACGAGTATCCCAAGGTGAAAGAAGCTGTTGTGGCTGGTATACCTGATCCCTACAGGGGAGAGACCGTAAAGGCGTACATTATTCTAAAGGATGGGGAAACTGCAACAGAACAAGAGATCATTGAGTTCTGCAAGAAGAACCTTGCCAAGTACAAGGTGCCGACTGCAGTAGAGTTCAGAAAAGAACTGCCCAAGACACTCGTAGGTAAGATTCTGAGGAGAGCCCTCATAGAGGAGGAACTCAAGAAGACAAAAAAATAGTTTTTTCTTTTTAATAGTTTATTTTCTATTTTTTTTATATTTTAAAGGTTAAGAGAAAGCTCATTCTAACCACAACCCACAATTCGAAAAATCACCTACAAAGATCTTCCCACAAAACGGAACTCCAAAGACTGTAAAATGAGAGGAGTACTTTTATAAACTCACACTTATTTGAGTCTCAGTCTAAGATCAAAAGGAGGTCCTATGAGAGAAGAATCCTGTGGTGCAGTCGTACACTGTGACAGCGAATTCCTGCTCCTCCACTACGAGGCGGGGCACTGGGATTATCCAAAAGGGAACAGAGAAAGAGGAGAAACTAAGGTTGAAACAGCTATTCGAGAAATTGAGGAGGAAACTGGCTTAAGAAATTTGGAATTTTCAGATTTTGAAAAAGAGATAACCTATTTCTACAAGAGGGAGGGAAAAACAGTCTACAAGACTGTCACCTATTTCCTCGCCAGGTCTACAACAAAGGAGGTAAAAATCAGCTGGGAACACAAGGGATTTGAATGGCTCCCCTATGAGAAAGCGCTGGATAGACTCTCGTACCAGAATGCGAGAGACGTTTTGGAAGCTGCAAGAACCTTCCTGGACCAGCCCCACAAAAAGCAGCAGCTCCGGCTGATGTAATTCCAGCTGCATGAGATACCATTACTACCCTCTCCTTTGATACGTACGAACCTCAGTACCTTCTCCCTTTTTCTGGGGAGTCTTCTCATTCTACTCCTGGAAATTACTAGTTTCTTTATTATTGATGACCCAAATTAAAGATTCTTTCACTCCTCAAGCACAACCTTTATAAATCATTACTCACTATCACCACCCCATGATAACCAATACATTGGAGCTCAGAGAGAAATACCTGCGGAAGGCCATGTTTCCCTCCATTTTCTGCACAGGTTGCGGCATCGGGAATGTCCTTCACTACACGGTCCAGGCCATTGACAATGTGGGCCTCGATCTGAGAAAAACTGTCTTTATCTCAGGAATTGGTTGTTCATCACGATTACCTGGTTATGTGAAAGCAGATGGACTGCACACAGCCCACGGGAGGGCTTTGGCCTTTGCCACTGGTGTCCATGCTGCCAACCCTGATCTGCACATCATCGTGTTCACGGGAGACGGTGACTGCGTCGGGATTGGGGGAAACCACTTCATCCACGCCATAAGGAGGAATATTAACGTCACTGTCATAGCAGTGAATAATTTCACGTACGGGATGACAGGTGGACAGGTTGCTCCCACGACCCCCCGGTATGCGTTCACGACGACGACACCCTACGGGAATGTGGAGTACCCCTTTGATATGTCATTACTGGCAGTGGCTGCAGGTGCCCCCTACGTGGCGAGGTGGAGTGTCACCCATCCGTACCGGCCCATTAAGTCAATAGAAAAGGGGTTAAACCGGAGAGGATTCTCTTTCATCGAGATACTCTCTCCCTGCCCCACAGCATACGGGAGGTACAACAATTTGCGAGAGATTGAGGAGATGTGGAAGTGGTACAGGGACAACGTGATCCTCCTCGAAGAGTGTGAGAGGATCATGAAGTACGGTACGGAAGAGGAAAAGGAGAAAGCGAGGAAGAAAATCACTATTGGAGAGTTCTGTGACATTGAAAAGCCAGAGTTCATGGACGAATGGAAACTACTCTTGGAGAGGGCGAAAAAATGAGAAAAGAAATCAGGATTGGTGGATTTGGAGGCCAGGGGATCGTACTGGCCGGCGTCATTCTGGGCAAGGCTGCCTCGGTGTACTCCGATTATTACTCGGTGCAGACCCAGTCCTACGGCCCTGAAGCGAGAGGTGGGGCGTCCCGGTCTGAAGTAGTGGTATCTGATGAGCCTATTGGGTTTCCCGGTGCCATGGAGCCAGACGTTTTGGTTGCCATGTCCCAGCCTGCTTTTGACAAGTACATAAAGGACGTGAAGAAGGATGCTTTAGTGGTGGTAGACCCCTCGCTGGTCATTGACACAGGGGAGGTAAAGACGGTGAAGATCGAGTTCACTGCGCTGGCTGAGGACTTGGGGAGGAAGATTGTGGCCAACATTATCATGCTGGGGAGTCTGGTGAAGTTAACGGGTGTAGTATCTGAAGAAGCTTTGCAAAATGCAGTGTTTGACAGTGTGCCTCCCAGGACCATTGAGCTGAACAGGAAGGCTTTGCAGGCAGGGTTCAAAGCAGCAGAAGAGGTACTGGCAAAGGTATGAGACAGACAACTCTGGACAAGAGCGGAAGGAGTGAGAAAAGCGGCACTGTTGAGTATCGGGTGTATGAGGCCCGCACCATCTTGAACAAATACCAGCACGTGGACCCCTGGTTCTGGAATGCGTATTCTGCGCACCCGTACGTGGGGTGTGAGCACGCGTGTGAATACTGTTATGCGAGGGCAGATAAGTACTTACACACGGATACACCGGATGATTTCTCACGGATTATCAAAGTTAAGAAGAATGCTGCCGAACTGTTGAAAAAGGAATTGAAAAAAGTGAAAAAAGACGTCATAGCGACAGCGGACTATCAGCCAGCAGAAAAACAGTTTGGATTGTCCGGGAAAATGCTGGAAGTGATCAGGGACATGGAGTTCCCTGTGACCGTCATAGAAAAGTCAGACTTCGTTCTGGAGGATTTAGATGTGCTCAGAGAAATTCATGAACGTACGTGGGCATGCGTGTCTTTCAGCTTCTCCGGTGTGGATGAGAATTTAACTTCTATCTTTGAACCGGTGGCTCCTCCTCCTCAGAGAAGGCTGGAAGCTATGAAAACATTGGCTGAGGCAGGGATTGTAACAGGAGCAAATTTCATGCCAATACTCCCCTTCATCACCGACACTGCAGAGGCTGTAGAAGAAGTGGTCAAAAAGGTGAAAGAGTACAAGGGCACCTTCATTCTCATAGGTGGGTTGACCCTGGACGATAATGTCAGGACGAGGTACTTCAAATTGTTGAGAGAGAAGTTTCCTGCATTACTGCCGAAATATGAAGCACTTTACGCATCAAATCCTCACGAGTACTACGGGAGGATTTCAAAGCGAGTCATAGGAATCTGTCAAAAATATACTATCAGGGACAGGATTCCTCGCTTCTGTCAGACCTTCAATCAGAAGGTGGCAGAAAAGTTATTTGATAAGGTGTACCGGATAGAACTGGAAGATCTGCAGAAGGCATGGCCCTACAGAAAGGCTGCCTGGACTGTGGATGGGCTGGACAGAGACGTTTGTGAGATAGAAGATTTGACAACGCTTCCCGGCATTGGAAAGAAAATCGCTGCATCAATACAGGAAATCATGAAAGATTTGTGAGAAAGTTCTCGTCATTCAGTTTATTCTATCCTGAGGATTACCACTCCCTTACACGAGTAGATTTGGTCAAACTTTCCAAACCGGGTCATATCGTGGGGGAGCCAGGCTACATCATCATAGAAATAGGCGGAAGTCGCCTTGTAGAGAAAGGGATTGTCAAAATCTTCTATTTCATGTATTTCATGTATTTTCCGATGAGAAAGAGGATATATGAACGTATAATGAGAACCGTAAACGTAAAAAACAGAATCTAGAGTGGAGTCTTCAATCCATTCACTGGCCTCACGGTTCTCTTCCCCTGTGGTGGGCCAGAAATGAGGGGAAATCACAAGAGAGAGCAGGAGGAGCAGAAAGACCAGGAAGAAATTTCCCACGTAGGTTCGCACCTTCTGCAGTCCAACACTGGCCATAACAGAACAGGGAAATACAAAGAATGCCAGGAATCGATGATTATGGAACGAGATAGGAACTGCAGGTTGAGAGGCCAAGAAGAGGACCGTTGCCCAGGCAATGACGAAAAGGCTGGAATCTGTTCTCTCCCTCAAGAAGATGAAGAACCCTATCATGGAGACGAAGATGAAAAGAGGTGAGACCATTTCCACGTAAGGCCTGAAAACTCCTTCTTGATATATCTCAGGTAGAGTGCCAGAGCCCAATTGGTTGTAGGTCTCGCCGAATGATACCTGTGACCACCAGGAGAAAGAGAGGACAAGAGAAATACCAGAGACGCAGATTAAGGCAAGAAAGTACTTCATATTCTTGAACCGCACGCAGAAGGCGAGTGCCAGGGTAGCTAAAGACATAAAGACGGCAAATGCACTGATGTGGTGTGTGAGCATCACGCCGCTCAGTAAGAGAGCCGATGCTGGTACCTTTTTCTTGATAAACACGTAGGGGATCAAAGGAGCCATGAAAATAGCGAGTGCTTCAGCTATTATCTCTGTGGTCACAAACATGTGGGGGATAAAGACCACCACCAGGAGAGCTGAAAGGAGAGCAATTTTCTTCCCAAAAAAATCTCTGAAAACAACGTAGGAGGAGAGGACGGAACTGGTCCCCACAGCAATGAAGAGGAATTTCAGGTGAAAAAAAGAGATACCGCTGGTGACAGAGGAGAAGAGAGCACCAATGCAGTGGGCCCCGGGAGGATACAAGACGAGCGTGACTGGCTGCGGCGGTTCTGCCCACGGGACGAATTGAGGGAGAGCGTGATTCTCGAACACGTAGAATGTGAAGGAAAGGTGTCTCCAGGCATCCTGACCTTCGGGGAGGGTATCAGTTAAAGTGTAGGAGCGCAGGAGAATTCCGTATAACAGAATGAGGAAAAGAATGATGATTTCCCATCTTTCAGGGAGTTTCAAATGCTGTTGAATCTTGAAGAGATGTATTACAAAGAATAGGATTACAGAAAAGAGAATAGTGCTCAAAATTATAGAAAAAAGTGATATTTCCCAGATTATATCCAGCACTGGACATACAACCACGATGAATGCCATGCTGAAGGCTAGGCTGAAGACGAGTGCAGTGAGGACATCTTCTGAACGAATGAGGAGTCTCTGCAGAAGGTATCCTGGTAAGAAAAAGAGGATCACCAGAAAGAGCACGATTTTGAGAGACTCTATTACTTCTGCGAGCATGACTCACCTACAAAAGAAGTTATTTAAACCTTTCTCATCAAGTGAAGACAAGGCTTACAGTGTCCTAAGCTCACTCGAGAGACCCGGAGAGACACTCTAAAGGTAAGAGAATAAAATAGGAATAACAAGAAGCAGTTACACGGTCAAAGATAATTTCTTGAAAGCTCCTAAGAAAATTCCTAACAGTGCTCCGCAGATGGAGGCATAGATTACCAATGGATACAGTCTCTGCAGGATGTGAAATTCTATGTCACCATAATTCTCGAGGGGTAGTGCACTTTGCCTTACAATGGTCAATCCCTGGAATGCTTTAAACCCGAGAAAACAGCCAACTACAACGAACCCCATCAGTACTGCGAGCATTCCCAGTTTCTTTGCCATTGGAGCTTGCAGTGTTTTCTTCAAATCAGTTATCACGAGAAAGAGGAAAGCTGCCAGCAGTACTCCACACAGGAAGGCATAGAGAGTCAATGGATACAGTCTCTGCATGATTTGAGATTGTATTTGGTCATGAACATCTGGTCTGTAGGTGAGGAACATGTACCATGAGACACCTTGCTTTACAATGGTCAATTCATGGAATGCTTTCAATCCCGCTGTACCACAGGCCACGAGTACTGCAAGCATTCCCAGTTTCCGTAGTGCAGGGGACATTTTCAACTTTATCACCTCTCTCCTCTACAATTCCAGACTTTATAAACTATTGCATACTCATACTCAGATTTCACCTTGTACAGAATTTCAACCCACTGTATGTAAACTCTCTCAGAGATTGCATCTATCTTTTTTGGTTCTTCGCCCATCAATTATACACATACTGCCCTACAACCTGTCTATTCTCCTCTAAAGGCATCTTTTATCTATTTTTTTGAAAAAATCAATGCTTCTTGCTGTTTTCCTCGATTCATTCTTGGTAACTCTCAGCTGAGGTACACACTGATGATCACCCCGGTTGTCTGTACGTGAAAGAGACCGAAAGGTTTATCAAAGATATGAAAGAGGAACCTTCATGGCTGATGTTTTCATTCATCCCACAGCAATTGTCAGTGAGGAGGCCCACATTGGCGAAGGGACCAGCATCTGGCACCACTGCCAGGTGCGGGAGCATGCAACTATTGGGAAAAACTGCATCCTCGGAAAGGGTGTCTACGTCGATACCGGGGTCACCATCGGCAGTGAATGCAAGATCCAAAACTACGCCTGCCTGTACCAGGGAGTCTCTATCAGAGACCGCGTCTTCATAGGTCCTCATGTCACCTTTACCAATGACCTGTACCCCCGCAGTTGGCTGTGGAATGCAGAACGCCTCATAAAAACAGAAGTGAAGGAAGGTGCCTCCATCGGCGCCAATGCTACGATCGTGTGCGGCGTCGTCATTGGGGCGTATGCCATGATAGGGGCGGGGGCCGTGGTCACTGAGGATGTGCCGGATCACGCCTTAGTCCTGGGCAACCCGGGTACAGTGAAGGGTTATGTCTGTGTGTGTGGACATACTCTGAGAAGAAAGGGAGCAGAACTTATTTGTCCAGTTTGTGGAAAATCTTTAAAGGTGAACCCATGATTTCCATAGCACAACCTATGACAGGAGAAGAAGAATTCGAGGCAGTCAAAGCTGTTTTGAAATCGGGCAGATTAACGATGGGCCCCAACGTAGAAGAGTTTGAAAAGGAATTTGCTTCTTACATCGGTACTGAGCACGCTGTGTCCGTGAACTCTGGTACTTCAGCTCTGCTGTGTGCGCTCCTGGCTGGAAAGGTGAAAGGTAATGTTATCACCACACCCTTCAGCTTCATCTCCTCTGTCAGTACGATCGTGTTCAGCGGATGCACTCCCGTGTTCGTAGACATAAAAGACGACTGCACCATTGATGAAGAGAGAATTAAAGAGAGCATAACCCGTGAGACAACAGCCATCCTCCCCGTGCACTTGTACGGAAATCCGTGCACCATGAAGGCTTTAACTGACCTTGCAGAAGACCACGACCTCCTCTTGATCGAGGATGCCTGTCAGGCTCACGGGGCTGAATACAACGGGAAACGAGTGGGGAGCTTTGGTGTTGGTTGTTTCTCCTTTTACCCTACCAAGAACATGACTACTACTGAAGGAGGGATGATCACCACCTCAGATAGTGAACTAGCTCGAAAATGTAGGCTAATCCGGAACATTGGTCAGGTAGGACAGTACGAATACGAGGTTCTCGGTTACAATTTCAGGATGCCAGAAATTTGTGCTGCCATCGGGAGAGTGCAGCTCAAAAAACTGGACACATTTAACGAAAAAAGGATAAAAAATGCAGAATACCTTTCCCAGAAACTGAAAGGCACACAAGGAATCGAACTCCCAATCCCCGAGAAGGGGAAGAAGCACGTCTTCCACCAGTACACGATACAGGTGAAAGAACCCTATCCTTTGACCCGTGACCAGCTGCAGAAGCACTTGATCAACAAGGGTATCGGGTGCAGGGTCTACTACCCCACCCCCTTACATTACCTCCCCTTCTTTGAGGCAGGTACCCACAGCAATTTGAAAAAGGCGGAAGAAGCAGCGTCTTACGTTTTATCTTTACCCATCCATCCGGGCGTCACCAGAGAGCAGCTCGATTTTATTGCCCAGTCTGTAGGTGAGCTCCCATGAGGGTGGGAGTGGTCGGGTGCGGCGCCTTCGGGCAGAATCACGTGCGAAACTTTGCAGAGATGCCAGACGTGGAACTGGTGGGTGTGGCTGACACGGATAAGGCTCGGCTAGACCTTATGACAGAGAAATATAAGGTAACAGGTTATACAGACTACGAGAAGCTTCTAAAATGTGACCTGGACGCTGTCACCATCGCTGTCCCCACGACACTCCATGAGAAGGTGGCTCTTTCAGCTTTGAAGAGGGGTATCCACGTACTGGTGGAAAAACCCATCGCATCGACTGTTGAAGAAGCAGAAAACATCATGAGGGAAGCTGAAAAAGAAAACGTGAAACTCATGGTGGGCCACGTGACCCGATTTGAACCCACCATTATGCGGTTGAAGAGCATGATCTGCGAGGGCCAACTAGGGCAGCTGGTCTCTCTGTCTGCCAAGAGGGTGGGGCCGTACCACCCCCGCATTCGGGATGTGGGGATTATCATCGATTTAGGGGTGCACGACATTGATGTGATCTCCTATTTGTATGAAGAGCACGCCCAGAAGATTCTAGCAGTAGCGGGGAGGACGATCCACACGTTCGAGGACTACGCCTCCATTCTCATGGTGTTCGGGTCCAACAGGTCAGGGTTAATCGATACGAACTGGTTGTCCCCCCACAAGGTGAGGAGGTTGACAGCCGTGGGGACCAAGAGCATTGTGGATGTGGACTACCTCGAGAACTCGCTCAGGAACTATGATTCAGAATGGATCAGAGAGGCCAAGATCGAAGGGAAAGAACCCTTGAGGACAGAACTGGAGGAGTTCCTGTCGTGTGTAAAAGAGAATAAAAGTGTCCCCATCACGGGAGAAGATGGGTTGTACACGTTGAAGGTGGCTCTTGCAGCCATCAAATCGTACAAAGAAGGTCGTGAGGTGTCTCTCCGTGAGTAAGAAGATAGCAGTGTGGGGGTTGGGGAAGATGGGATTACCATTAGCCTGTATTTTTGCTGATGCAGGGTTTGAAGTGACAGGAATTGATGCAGATAAAACCAGGGTTGCTGCTCTCAACAGAGGGGAGAATCCTGTTCCTGAAGAGCCTGGTCTCGATGCAATGCTGCGGTCTGTCATTAAAAAGTTTAAAGCCACTACCCAGCCTGTGGAGGCGGATGTACACATTATTTTAATTCCCATTTTGCTCACAAACAAAAAGGCAGACTTTTCAATCCTCGCTGATGTCTGTAAAAAGATCGCGTCAGTGCTCAGGAAGGGTGATGTAGTGGTTTTGGAGTCCACAGCACCGCCTGGCACCTGTGAGAAAGTTGTAACTCCCCTCCTTGAACAATCGGGACTGGAGGCAGGTAAAGACTTTGGAGTGGCTCACTGTCCTGAGCGCACCATGAGTGGTACAGCTCTTCAAGACATTACAGAAAAATATCCCAAGATCATTGGGGCCTCAGACCCAGAGACGGGGAGAATGCTCAGCAACCTGTATTCACAGGTAAACAAGAAAGGCGTTCTCTTACTGCGGGACACTAAAACAGCAGAAGCTGTCAAAGTGTTCGAAGGCATCTACCGGGACGTGAACATTGCCCTCGCTAATGAGCTTGCCGTGTACTGCAAAGAGGCGGGCATTGATGTGACTGAGGTCATTGCTGCTGCTAACACGCAGCCTTTCTGTCATTTACATGATCCCGGTGCGGGCGTGGGGGGCCACTGCATTCCGGTGTACCCCTATTTTATCATGAATGAGAAGACTGATTTGATTAAGACTGCACGGAAGATCAATGAGTCCATGCCGTACCATGTCGTGGATTTAACTGAGAAAATGCTCAAAAAAAGTGGACTGTCCCTCAAGGGAGCGCATATTCTTTTATTGGGGATTGCTTTTCGTCGTGGTGTTAAAGAAGAGCGATTTTCACCTTTTTTCCCCGTGAGAGATGAGCTCACCCGGAGAGGGGCCGTCATCTACGGGTACGATCCTTTATACACGAAGGAGGAGGTGGAAACGTTGGGGGTGAAACACTGCAGCAAATTTGAGGGTGTGAATGGTGTTGTCATCCTCACCGATTACGAAGAATTTAGAACCTTAGACTGGGAATCCATCCGTAAGAAAGGGTGCACCGTCATTGTCGATGGAAGGAACATCTTTGATGGAGAGAAAATGACAGCATTAGGATTTGTCTATACAGGAATAGGAAAATAGGAGGTCAGCCATGAGAATATGTTACGTCCACACAGCAGATTTCCGCAACCACACGGGGAGCTCAATTCACGTCAAAGAGTTGGTAAAATACTTATCTCAACTCCACACTGTTACACTCATCGTGGACAGGTGGGACGGGTCTCCCCTCAGAGGAGTTCATCTCATCGAGCTGAAGTGTCCCCGGGTTTTGAACGTCATGTGGCGGGCACTGTTCTCTCTCGTGTACGTAACCTGCGTCCTCCTCTCGGGATGTGACCTCCTGTACGCAAAATCCCCCATTGATGGGTCAATTTCACAGGTGGGGCGCTTCTTTGGAGTCCCTCTCGTTTACGAGGTTAACGGTCTCATCACAGAAGAGGAAAAAATGAAAGGTGGGAGCAAGACCCGCATTTTTGTCTCTTCTGTACTGGAGAAAGTTGTCATCACCTGCTCTCGCCACCTCATCTGCGTCACCTCCTGGATCAAGGAGAATCTCCTCTCAAGAGGCGTCAGTGAAACGAAATTAACAGTCATTGAGAATGGAGCAGACACTGAATTGTTCAGGGTTGTTGAAAATGCTCGAGAGAAGCTTCATTTAGACCCGGAAAAGCAGTACATCGGCTATGCAGGGACTCTAATGGCGTGGCAGGGATTAGACCACTTACTCAGTGCAGTACCTTTCATTCAAGAAGAATCGCCTGAAACACAGGTGCTCATCGTCGGGGGAGGCCGCCTCATGGGCTGGTTACAGCAGTACGTAAGAGAACACGACCTCAAAAACGTGCTCATCACAGGTGAAGTCCCCCACGAAGAGATCCCCCTCTATCTCTCTGCCTGTGACGTGTGCATGCTCTTGAAGAAACCTCTCTCGTCAGGGTATTCACCTCTGAAGCTCTACGAGTACATGGCATGCGAAAGACCGGTCGTGGCCTCCCGATTACATGGGTTTGAATGTCTTGAAAAAGAGAAAGCAGGCATGCTCGTGAACCAGGAAAACCCTCAGGAGGTGGCAGCAGCCGTTTTGACCCTCCTCAGAGACGGGAACCTGCGGAAAACTATGGGGAAAAATGGGCGAACGTTTGTTCTGAACTTCCACACCTGGGAGAAGGCAGCCCAGAACGTTTCAGCGGTTGTCCTCACCGTAAAAACCAAAAAGTCATGAGTGCATCACTTTGTGAGCAGTTCCAAAACAAGATCCTCACGACTGAGGATTGAGAACAATTTCTGAAAGTCTAGGCATGACTACACAAAAGAAAAAAGACAGATAGGGCATCACAAGTAAAAGTGTATCAGGAAGAAAGATGTACTGTTCTGGTGTTGAGTTACTTTAAAGAGACTTGATCCTGAAGCTTCTGGACTTCCCTTTCAGATTGTTTAATTTTGAGAGTTGACAAAAGGGTTTTTATGGGCTTCCCCTACACATAAGTGATTAGAATACAGAAAGAAGGGGTAAGATGAATCCAGATTCCATGACCCCATCTTCATTCTTTCTCTTCATTCTTTCATATAGATAATACCTGATCCTTTTTGAAATTGGTGTTTTCAATCATTCAACCAATTGATCCCAATTTTCCTTTAAAAATCTTGGAATTTCTGAGGAATCTCTTGGTCCAACGAGCACCTTCCAGGAAGAGAGTCGTTCAAGATCACTCTTGATACGGGCTGCTAACCCTGGAATAACAATCGTCTGGTGGCTCACTATGTCTTTCAACGTGGCTCTTTCAATTGCATCTCTTGCCTTAAATGCATCCAGTTGCCCTCCTGCAACAGCTGACTCCACACCTATCCCACCAGAATCAATGACTAAAAGATAGCAATCAATATGTGATGACTCAATGTCACTGGCTACAGTATGAAAAGTAAGAGCAGAATTCGTTGTGCAAAGCACAGGAGAATTCTTCTTTGGATTGCCAAATGTTCGAAGGCCTGGTTCGACACTTAGAGGTCTTCTTGGGTCAGTATAAATATCCTTTCTCAATGTGAGAACCGGAAGCAACACTTCTTCTAAAGTAGTATTCAAGATGAGGAGGTCTGCATATCTGGTGATCATCATTGATGCCATCATAGCTTCAGTAACTACATTGCTGCTGGCTGCAGGCACTCCCACCAGAGGATAATGAAAGAGATCCTTACCCCTCACAGCGGCCTCACGCAATTTAATAAAGTTGAATAAGGTTACTTGGGGGTTCTCTGGATGCGTTCCAGGATCAACAGCAATTTCCTCAATTCCCCCTCTTTGGGTATCCCGAATGATCTTTTGAAGTTCTTTGATATTATTATCTGCAAAAACAACTACCGGACACGAATATTCCTTGGCTAATTCAACTAGCTGCCTCCAGTTCAATTTTGTAACAGCGTAAAGCAAAGGCTTCTTATGGTTAACCTCAAGTCCTGCTCTCAAAACAGCAGGATCCGTCGCACAAAAAATTAGAGGAATATTACTGTGTTCTGTCACACTGCTTACACATTCAGCAAAAGCTCTTGGATCACGAGATTTGCACCTAATGGCCAGAGCCTGTAGAGTTAGTTTCTTTCCTATTCTTTCTATAGAGTATTCATTGGTGAACTTGACACGAGAAAGGAGTTCAGACTTCTCCATCTGATCATGCACTTCTACTGCTATGACTGTCTGACAAAAAAAAGTCAGTTCGTGTCGATACATAATTTCTTCTCCTCCGAAGGATATTGAAGGTTGACCAAAAGAAACAAGGCGAATAGACGGCGTCGTCATTTCTTCTAGAATTCTTCTCTGTTCGTTTTCGAGCCAAGGGCAATCTTCGATTTTTAGCTCTTTGTCGATAATTCTCTGACAAAATCCAATGCAAGTTTTTTCTCCGCAGTCACCGCAGTTTTTCTTTGGTAGATGTTTGTAGATATCAAGCGGACCTATCCTCATATCAACCCCCCCACCCATTTCAGAGCATTCTGAGTGTCTTTCATTGTGAGTAGAGATTTAACCATATCTCTAAAGTAGCTAATAGAGGTAGGGCACATCATCATAAAAAGATCGCAACCAGCAAGGAATAAGCAGAAGGCAGTAATTGCCTCCCACAAATTTCCTCTTATTGAAATATCTCCCCAATTCTCTTCAGGGAATGGTGATGACTTCATCCAGGCTTCTCGAGCACCCCAAGAATTAGTAGTCCCTGAAACTACTGGCATCTGAAGGTCTTCTTCTCCTTGCAGGGCGGCAATCCGAATTCTTTCCATGATACTAAAAGTGTATTCAAACCCATATCCTAGTGGTGCAGTTGTGGGATCCATTAGCAAATCATTTCTTCCTATTCCTTGTTGGAACAAGAATCTGTTGAGCCTGATCTGATCATTGAGATTAAGCTGTGTCCACGACAGAACGACGTGCCCATAGCTGATGCATGCTTTTGCTATTCTTCTGTAATCTGAGTTTAAGTTAGCTGAATTGATTACCACGCGCTCTCCTTCTGCTACTTCTGCTGCTTTCTCCAGAACTTCTGTATCCTTTTGAGGATTTCCTGATCCTCCGATAATAATGGGAACACTGATAGCCTGTAGAACTTCTTCAACTACTTTCGCAGCTTCACGTGCCGATGTATCTTTAATACTTGGATCAGTACTAATTAGATGAATAGTCACCATATCTGCCCCAAATTTTTCTACACATCTCTTCGCCCATTCTGCAGGGTTCTCCAGTACATCGCTGTAATGCTCCTTGATGGGTCTAGGGAGTGAAATCGGTATATCAAACACATCAAAGGCGATGATAGGATTTCGCAGTGGGGTTCGAGAATCATGAAAAGGCATGCTTCTGGATCCACCCATCAAAATTGAGCGACTGCGTGTTCCACCTTCACTCCTAGTCGCACCGACCTTGACTGTTTCTATTTGGATTTCGGAACTCAGTGGTACGATTACTAGCTCTGAATAATCAAAATCTGATTCTTCCATTTTACTTTCGTCCATTAGATTGCACCTCCGACTGAGGAGATTCCTTTTTTCTTTCTAAATGTCTCTATTCCAGCTGCCGTATTTCTTAGAAGTTTCATTGCATTCTCGGTACTACGAAACCCTCCCAATCCACAGTCAGGCCCTACATATCTAATTCGAATCCCAAATCGCTCATAAGCTTTTTCTAGCCTCTTCTGGATAACTTGTGGATGTTCTTTCCTATCTAGCATCTTTAGTAATCCATTGGGGTCTTCATAGACTTCTATTCCCGTCTGTTTTCTGTATTCGGCAGCCATGTTATCTATGTCAGTTCTTGAAATTCCCACACGAAGAAATTTATCGTAGTCCTCTAGTGATTTCTTTTCAATGATGAACAGGTTATCAGGATTTGCGGCAGTTTCTACACCAATCACATTGACATTATCGACCTGACATGCCGTCCTGTATTCTACTGGGCTGTGAAGATGAATCTGAACATCGACTTTGCAGCCCTTCGTAGCAATATTCCAGGCTTCCAGTATAATTCCTCTGTTAATTTGAAAGTCGACAAGACCAACACTCGGTTCGTCAATTGATATGACTCGGACAAAGAAATGCTTTCCTCCCTTCTGGCTATTCAGGACAAATCTATTTACACTTTTAGATATATTAATTAGTAGTTCAGAATCAATATATGTTCCAAATTCGTTGAAAGCTAGCTCAACAGGTCCTGTAATGCAAACTCTTAGAGGGAGTTTCTTTTTCTGAGATTTATAAAAGTATTCCGAAGCTTCCTCAATCATGTTTAGCTCAGGTATTTTTGCTGCACTGTTTTTGACAGTATATGGGTTTTCGTGTTCATAGAAACTTGAATCTCTCATGCAAACAAGGAATTGTTCATTCATATCGAGAAATTGTGGATAAGTTGGACATTCAATTCCCGAATCAATTTTCTGTCTCATGGCTTTTTCTATCCTCTCTATATAAGAGGTCTCTTGATTGCATGACTGAAGTAGGAGCTTCCTGCGAAGGTTCTCAAGACCGTCACTTTCAAGGATTTCTGTCTCAGGTAGCGGCCAGCTTCCAATATCATCAAAAATGAAACTCATTTTCGATCACCACAGAAATTCACATAAAACCGCTCTCCTTCCTTATTTCTCTTGTCGCTTGAACCATTACTCTCAATTTCTCTTTTGCCACCTCACGAGGAAGTGTTCTTAGTCCGCAATCCGGATCTATGATTATCCTATCTGCTCCATATTCTGATATTCCTCTTTTGATCAGTCTTTTCACACTTTCGATAGATTCGATATATTGTCTACTCCTATTTATTACTCCTAATCCCACGTTTTTGTCCATCTTTACAAGAATTTCTCTTTCAATAACATCAAAATTGGACTGGAATTCCGAGAATTCATGGTCAAGAATGTCAACTCCCGATATCGAAGCAAGTTTTTCGAAAAGAGAACGATTCAGCTCACCACACACATGAAGTGCGACAACTTTTGCATTGATTTTCTCACAGATAGTTGATATAGCTTTAGCCCCGCTATTAGCTAATTCTGGGTGTCTAGAGAATATAGGTTCATCAATTTGAATAAAAGAAGTCCCTCTCTTGATCATCTCTTTTGCCACCACTACTAGAACTTCAGACAGATCATCGAGTAGATCTTCATGACTTTGGTATGACCCGAGCCCAAAAGGAGGTATGTCCCACATAATTGTTGAAGGACCCGTGATTATCCCCTTGATACTAACTTCAATTCCTTCCTTGTTATTTCTGAATTCTGAAAGGACTTTTTGAGCCTGGTTAATTTCATCGATAATATGTGTGTCTGAAATATCTTTTTTTGGTGATATCTTCTCTAATATGGGAACCTCTTTTTCTAGGAGTGATATAACCTTGACACCACCCATTGCCTCAAAGAAAGGTTGAGTCATATTTTTCCCATACATACATACCTGACCTGTAGATATGTACTCGACACCTGCCTTGATTTGATCAATTAACGCTTCCTTGACATTCTTAGTGGGGTAGCTTCCAACGACTGTAGTGGGTAGCATGTGACCAAATTGCTTATCTATAGAGCTCATGAGCTCACCTCTTTTTCCAGTGCTGAAACTGCTTGGTTCACTTCATCGATGAATCTGTCTATTCTTCTCGATGGATTAGCCTCCCTGATCTTTCCAAGTCTAAAAAGAGCCCAAAGCGCTAATTCCTTTTTCCTTGGAGTATCAAGTTTCTCAATAAAATAGATAAGTCGGATAAGTTCTTCTATTGGAAATAATATGACAGGTTTTGGCAATTTTTCAGCTAATTCTTTTGCTTTGTCAGTAAATCCACTAGATATTACCAAAGGAAAGGTCTTATCGTCGTCAATAAATTTTTCATCCTGACCTCTAGTAGATAATTGATTAAAAGCTTCATTGACTGCCCTTTCATCTATCAATCCCTCTTTCCCTCTTGTATGATAACCAGGTTTTATAATTAATGAAAAAAGCCAAAAAGATCCCAATAGGAGAAATTTTCCATTATCTAGATATTTAATCTCAATACATGGCCGTCCAATCTGATCACAAGGTATCTGAGAAAAATACCCATGAAGAACATCCGCAAGTTCTTTCGTTCTTTCAAGAGATATTCTAATCAGATCTTCCCCCTTGTAAGTCCTCTTTTCTTTCGTCCTGGGATGAAGTATTTCTATCTCAAAGTCATCTGGAACTCTAATATGCCTAAAGAACTTCTCGATAACATCAGCATGCTGTATTGTAAGTGAATCAGTATCCTTATCATAGACTATTGGCCAGTCATCCCTATTCTCGAACCCGAGTTTTGTAAATGGAGTACCGTAACTATAAAATAGACTCAGAGCACCTTCGGATTTTATACTGAACTTTCGAGCTATTGTAGAAACTCTTTCCTTCCTTATGATAAGTAGATATCGAATAATCTCCATAGTGGGATCTTCTCTACCAAATTGGGTAATATATTCGGGTGAGATTTCCATCAAATTCCTAAGAATCCCTTCAATTCCAAACATACTATTACCTGTTTTTTTCCTAATAAACTCTTCCATCTTAGAAATCTCACTTGCATCGACGTCTCGTACTGAAATAATCTTAAATGAACCGAATTGCTTAACGATTCCACTTTCAGATATAAAAATTTCTTCAGTTTTTTTATCAGAAATGAAAGCAGATGTAGGAATCGCAATAACATGTATTTTTTCTTCAAGTATCTGATCAACCAATTGATCAAGGCTAATTTTCTCTTCAAGATCTGATTCACTGCACTCTCCACTATCTGTAATAAAAAAAATTTTCATATGTTCAGAATCCGTCATTTTGATCATCTCCTACCTTTTCCAATAAATTTTCAAGGGTTTTACTTTTTAATAGGAATCTATAGACATTTTCACATTTTGATCCTGGCCATTGAAGGAAATCTGAGCATTCATGAAGAATATATACCTCCCTTATCTTATTGCCCCTACCGTAGATAGTCTCAGTTCTTGGCCCGGAAGATATGGATATGATTTTTCTCTTTTGAGAACCCACACGCGTGTTGATAAACCCACTCAATCCTTTTTTAAATTCAAAGAAATTTACAATTAGACTAATACCATCAATAAGTGGAATTATCTCCTCTGAAAGTTCATCATTAATTATTCCTACAATTGTATCAGTAAGAAAATATTTTTCTTGTAGAATTCTTTTAGCTATAGGGATTTTTTCCTTTCCAGGAATTGATTGCATTTTATTTCCAGGAATTGATTGCATTTTATTTCTGACCAAATTATAATCTATGACATGATAAAGCGATATTCTTGCATTTCTTAAGTTGCTTCTTATCTCCTTGAGTTGATCAAAAAAGGATTTCTTGTCAAATCTAATTTCAGCTCCAGGACAGTCAACAAAAATTTCATTGAAATGAGTCGTTCGTTGGCTTATGTCTTCTTTAATAACATGAAATTCTCCATCTTTGATCCATACTGGTAACTTTTTATACGTTATTCTAAACTGCTCTTGATATGGCTCATAGACACGTTGGAGGAGAGCAGGTAATGAAACAGATTCTATTTTTTCCTCATTATCTCCAATTTCAACCCACATAGGACATAATTGGACATTTTGAAACTCCAGCTCAACAAAATCGCCATTTTTCAGAGATAAATCCTTCTTGTTTGAAGATTCTACTATACTACCTACAAGTCTCGATATTCTTGTCCAGTAGGTCCCTCCAAAGTCAGCATCAATTATAGGAGCACCTATTTTATTTGCCAGATTAATACAGATTGGAGTCTTCATCATTCTGCTTCTGTTGGAAGTTATGAAATTGATTTTTGCCATATTTTCCACCTACCGTGTTGTTACATATTCAATCAATATCTGGATAACAGATGAAAGAATAGCTGAGATGAAAAATGAAGAATAGCTTGCAAGTCTTGTAGTTCTCAAATTTCTTTGGTCTTTTCTTACTTGTTCTAAACGGGTCCTAAACAGAGCCCATCTTTCCATTTTCTCCATCATTTCTTTGGTGGGCTCTGAAAATCTTGGCTCAAGTTCCCTTATTTCATCGTCAAGTTTCTCCACTGTTCTTTCGAGAAGTTTAATCCTACTTTCCGATATGGATTTTCCTACAATCTGACGCCATTTTGTAAAGATGGAATGATAAAAGACGCCATAACAGACTAAACACAAGAAGAATGTAAGAATGCCTAGAAATCCGAGTTCTTGACTTGCCACTCGCTCTGATATAGAAGTATAATGAACTATTATGTGCACTATGAGATAGCTGGCAAGTATTCCCACTGTCATGCATAGAGCAAGAAAAAAAATCATCCATCGTACACCAACCATCCATCCTTCGTTAATTTTCTTCCTTGTGCTCCTATAAACAAAAATTGTAACTACTACGGCAAGTCCCACTAAACCTATCAGACTCTTCTCAAACATTGATATCACCTTTGGGTTTTTGCACGAATTACTTTATAAACCTTTCGGTTTTGGGGGGTTGTCAAGACTATGGGGGACGTGCTACCTGTGTCGCATTTCTTTAGTTAATGTACCATTTCATTTCAGCTTCAGCTATAAGAAGGGTATTTATAGAGACGAGCAATTCCATCCCCCGAAAATTTGACAACCCCGGTTTTGGGGGGTTGTGTAGAGTCCCAATAATCTTTCGTGGTAAGGTTTCGCCTGACAAGATCATGACAAAGCTATCAGAGAGGGAAATCAAGTAATAGCAATTGGCAATTCGAAAGAATGAAGCCGGATTCACCCTTTTCTGCAGACAAAGAAGGCACAGTGCCCATATTTTCCCGGGTCAATAAAGGCATCTGCAACTCTCCTCCAGAAAGCGTGGGTAAACACGAAGAGATGGTTGTCAGTTCGCGACTGGACTACGATTTCATACCCTAGTGCTTCTAATTGCTTTCGAAGCCAGACCTCGTCGCTAGGCACATCGGGGACAGGGGGAGATGGAGTCTCCTTCTGAGCCTTTTTCTTTACATGACTGTAGAAATCACTCAAAAGTGGAATCCAAAACCAGGCCGATCTTACGTATGATCTCCTCCACCCAGTCCGGGGGGTGTTCAGGATGAAGATCCCTCCCCTCTTCAAGACGCGGTGGGCTTCTTGCAGGTATATGAGCTTGTCCTGTACGTGTTCCAAAACGTCCCCGCTCACCACTGTTTCAAAGCTCTCATTTTTGAAAGGCAGAGCCTCTCCCCAGCCTAGCACCCGGCGATTGGATTTATCGTATTTTAGCATCTCAAGACTGCAGTCCAGGTTATAATAGTCGTAGGAGGGATCGTCCAAGAAGTGGTTCAAAAACCCATACCCTCCACCATTGTCCAGAAGCTTCCCCTTCTTGGCATGAGAGACAATTGTACGATTTATCTTGCCCTTTCTCCAGGTAATGTAGGGGATATCATACCCGAAGGGGGAAGTATCGAAATCAAATCTGTGGTAGAGCTGATCATAGATTTTCTCTGCTTTTTTTGTAAAAATAGTGTTTCGTCGATGCTCATTTTTAAAGCTCAATAACTGGGTTGCTCTCAGAACATTACGGTGCCACACCTTTTGGGAGGAATACTGCGCCATTCATGATCACCTGCACTTTTAAAGACTTCACAGCTCTTGTCTTTTTAAAAGGCTTCTTTTATAAACCTTCCCCCGAAGGGAACCGAAGGTTTTTTAAGTAAAATGAGACTGTCTTTTTCAATGAAAGTTGTCTCTGTGGTAGGAGCAAGACCCCAGTTCATAAAGAGCGCTCCTGTTTCACGTGAACTGAGAAAAAATTCAGAAGAAATACTCGTCCACACAGGACAGCACTACGACAGGGAACTGTCTCAAACCTTTTTTGATGAACTCCACCTCCCTGAGCCTGACTACAACCTAGGCATAGGTTCAGGACCTCACGGGTTGCAGACTGCAGGCATGCTGAAGGGCATTGAGGACGTCCTGCTCACGACCAATCCAGATGTGGTGCTGGTCTACGGTGACACAAATTCTACCCTGGCAGGTGCACTGGCAGCGTCCAAACTCCGAATACCTCTCGCTCACGTGGAGGCAGGCCTTCGCTCCCACAACAAGGCCATGCCTGAAGAGATCAACCGCATAGTGGCAGACCACTGCTCAGACCTGTTGTTCTGCCCCACCCAAACGGCTGTTTCTAACTTAGAGAGGGAGAACATAACGAATGGCGTGTACCTGGTGGGAGATGTCATGTACGATGCTCTCCTCTACAATATTAATCTGGCAAAAAAAACTGAAATTCTCAGCCAGCTGCAGATTGAACCCAAGAAATACCTCCTCGCCACCTTACACCGCCAGTCAAACACTGATGATCCAGACACTCTCAAAAAAATTGTCGGAAGTTTCTCTCAGATCTGCCGCACCATCGTCTTCCCCACACATCCCCGGACACGAAAAGCGCTTCACGCCTACGATATCTCTCTCGGGGAGAACGTCTGTGTCCTCAGCCCTGTGGGCTACCTGGAGTTTTTGAACCTTGAACGCCAGGCTGAAGCAATCCTCACAGACTCGGGCGGTGTCCAAAAAGAAGCCTACCTCTTACAGGTCCCCTGCATTACCTTGAGAGAAGAGACTGAATGGGTAGAGACCGTGGAAGATGGATGGAACGTCCTGGTAGGTTCTGATACTGATTTTATCGTTAAAATGGCTCACGAATTCAGACCTAACAAAAAGCAGAGACAACTCTTTGGCGACGGGGCTGCTGCGCGGAAGATTGTGGAGATCTTAGAGAATAGGTTAAATGATTGAAGAGAAGGGTTCTTGAGATCTGCAGTGAACCTATGAGTGAACCTTAAATACCCCCCAAGAATTATAAGCCTTGATGGAAAAGAGAGCAATCTTCTGTAAAAGAATCCTGAATCCAAAAGCCATAAATCCAAAGAAGGTGATTGCACTCATCTTGCTCGCTCTGATCGCTTCTTCCTTTGTGTGTGATCTTACAGAGGGTGTGGCAGAAAAAATAATCAAAGAGGTTTATTGGCCTCTCATAGAAAAAGGTGACCCACAATGCATAGTTGATGATAGTGGCGTCCCCCTTGTGGATTATGGGTACATCAATGGAGTCTACGTAGGAGTACAGAGAAATCCCGTCACCGTAGAGAGGGAAGCTCTCCAATACTACGAAAACTATGAAGAGGGTAGTGAAGAGGACAGGCAGTTATTCTTAAACTGTGCAGACTGGCTGGTCAACAATTCAGTAGAGTACAAAGGTTGTGCAGTCTTTGAGTACGAATTCCCCTGGTCCTACGGGAATATGACCCCACCGTGGCGCTCTGGAATGGCACAGGGAATAGCCCTCCAAGTGTTGATCAGAGCACACGACCTCACCCGCGATGAAAAATATGCAGACAGTGCAGAAGAAGTCTTAGCTCTATTTTTTGTTGACGTTGAGGACGGCGGTGTCACCATTAAGACTGAAAGTGATGGTTGGTGGTATGAAGAGTACGCTGATGAAGGGTGTGTGCCCACAAGAGTCCTCAATGGAATGCTGTTTGCAGTAGTAGGGATTTACGAGTACTACGAGTACACGGGAGATGAAGATGCACAGTACCTCTTCGACCAGGGAATAAAAGCCCTCAAGACGGGACTCCCACAGTACGATAGGAATAGATATTCTTCCTATGATATCCTAGGGAATCCATCGAGAAGTTACCACAAAATCCATGTCGAGTTGCTGGAGCGCCTGTATGACATAACGGGCGAGGAGATTTTTAAGCAATACCATGACAGGTGGGAAAGTTATGAAAAACTCCCCTATGTGGTAAAGCTCATGGTGAACCCTACACGAATGCGATCTTTATTCTATTTGGGAAATTCTCTTATCTTGTTCATACTGTTTGCTGTCCTGTATTCAATTTTAAACAAAAGAATAAAGGCGAATAACCCAAAAAAAGCATGAAATTGTTCCCTCCATAAGGGATACTCACTTCGTCCCTGATATCCTCTTTGCACAGACTAGTACAGAACAGCAACAGTAATCAGGAAACTCTCTCTTCAATAACTGTTTTCTCAGTCTCTTCATGGGTTCACTGTTCCACTCGTTTATGAAGGTTGACTGAAAAATGCTGGAAGTCAGCGGTTCATTTACAACAGTACAGCACGGTGTAATACGTCCCTTGTAGTCAATATAACATTCGAAGAAAGGATTATAACAATAAAAAGATTTTATTCCTTTGTATTTAGCAAAACTACATTCCAGTCCGTAGCTTTCACATTTTTTAAGGATTTCTGCTTCTATTTCCTCTAGAATTAGCCTGTCATATATTCCAAAATCTAAGAAATACTCGTTCCATTTGTGAACTAGTTGAAAGGCAACCCTTTCAGCACCGACCTCTCTGGCCAGCAGGAGTATGCCCTGCAATTGTCCCACATTCTCTCGCATAATAACAGTGTTAATCCCTACACTGATGTGAGGCGCCTCAGATTTCAGGTACCGAATGTGGGCAACTATTTCCTCGAGAGAGGTACCCCTTATTTCTCTGAATGTCTCTTCATGAGGACTGTCTATGCTGACATTGAGCGCATTGAGGCCGGATGTGGCCAGTGTTTGAGCCACCTCTTCAGTGAGGAGCGTGCCATTAGTGGTGAGCCCTATAAAGGGTCTGAGCTGGTGAGAAGCATACGCTATCATCTGAGGCAAATCGTGGTTGAGCATGGCCTCTCCCCCTGTGAGCCACAAGCTGCGCGTGTTCCTGAGCTGGTCTATCACTTTTTTGAAATCTGCAAGAGCCATATCTCTCTTCGCTGGTTCTGCAGAATAGGTAGTGCTGGCACGGTAGCACATCTTGCAGGTGAGATTACACTGCTTGGTGACTTCAATGACCACACTCTCGGGATAGGAACAGACACCCGAATGAGGGATCTTTGAATGAGGCACGAAAGAAAGGGGCGTTCTTACCCTCATGAGAACACATCGCAGTGCCCTCTTTTAAATGCTTCTTTCATGAGGTTTCTGTCTGGATGCGTGGGGTTGTCAAATTATTGGTGCTAGAAATGAGGTGACATCTTAGATTATCAGTTTGTTCTATTAATTGAATCATTCGTAGTAGTAATCTACTCTATTCTTGGAAGCGAAGTGAGGGGTACCATAAGACTTGGCAACCCCCTGAAAAGTAACCTTTTTAAATGGGGGATTAACCATACCATGTGGTTACCATGCAGGAATCGAAAAAATTCGCTTTTGATATCAGTATGACCTTCGTTGCATCTCTCATCAACATGGCTCTCGTCTACATGATCACTGTCCTTCTTGGACGGTACCTTGGTCCTGCAAGCCTCGGTCTCTACCGCATGAATTCCACTCTCTACTCGTTTGCCCTCATCATTGGCATGGTGGGGATTCCTGCAGCAATGGTAAAGTATGTGGCTGAATTCAGAGAAGACAAAACGCATCTCTACCAGATTGTGTCCTCTGGTGTTATTACCTCTCTTGTTCTTGGAATTACTTTCCTTGTCGTATTCTACAGCACTTCAGGGGTGTTTGCTCGAATCTTCAGGATGCCAGAACTGGCGACTCTTCTCAAAATCATTTCTTTTGTCTTCCCCCTCACGATTGTGGGCGGCGTCTTGCTTGGACTCCTCAACGGTCTCAGGGAAATGAGGGAATACAACACTGCACTCGTTTTGCAGAGCGTACTGCTCGTCATCACCACGATACCTCTAGTCTATTATGGGTTTGGGGTTGTGGGGGCTGTCATCAGCATCGTTTTGTCTTCTCTGGGCTACTGCGTGTATGTGATCTGGGTCAGTAGAGCGTATCTCCGCATAATACTCCACAACTACATTTCTACGACAAGAGAAATGCTTAAATTTGGGTCCCAGATTTTTGGGGCCAATGTGGTGGATTTGATAAGCTACCGAGCAGACATCATTCTGACAGGCTACTTCTTAACTGCTGCTGATGTTGGATACTATGCGGCAGCTGTGGGATTGAGCCAGTTCTTCTGGTTGATCCCTAATGCAATCCAGAGAATTACCTACCCTGCCACCTCCGAGTACTGGGCCAAGAAGAACCAGAATGCAATACAGGTAATCGTCGACAGGAGCATGAAGTACTCTGCCTGTATTATGCTGCCCGTTGCTCTGGTAGTAGTATTCTATGGTGAAGAAATCATCACCACTCTGTTTGGAGAGAAATTCATCTACGCATTCACCCCCCTGGAGGTGCTTCTCATCGGGACGGTCATCAATGGTGCTGTGGTGCGAGCTGTAGGAAGCTGCTTGGCAGGGGTGGGACGTCCTGACATCAACTTGAAAGTGGTCATCCTCTCTGCTGTGGTAGGGGTGGGGTTGAACGTGGTGCTCATACCGTACCTGGGCATTGTGGGAGCAGCCCTTGCCACCACCCTGACGTTGACGTTGACCTCTGTTCTTCTAATCTTCTTCACCATACAGATACTCGAATTGCAGGTGGATTTCGCTTGGTTTGGGAAAATCTCTGCAATGACGCTGGTGTCGGTGGCAGCTTCTCGGACTCTGGAGGCTCTGAACCAGTATGCGGTGGAAGTGATCATTCTGTGCCTGTACGTGGCTGCTATTCTGTGGTGGCTGCTCACGAAGGAGGATAGAAGATATTTCGCAGGGTTACTCCGTGAAGTGGGTCCTTTCATAAAGAATTTCCTCAGGTACGATTAGGTTGTTCCAAGAGCAGTGAGAATGTCAGCAAAACGTTTTGGTAATTCTCTCTCATCGTCCTACATATCACCTCTGTGGGAGTTGTCATGCTGCTCTTCTCTTAATTATCAGCTACCAGTTACTCCGGGCGGGCGTCAGCGTGGAGGCAGTGGCGAGGCAGCTGCTCACAAAAGAGGATAGAAAAATATATCATGGGACATGAACCTTGGTGAAGGGAAAGGCTTTTATTAAGAACTGGGAGAAGGATCGTATGGATTCATGAATTTATTGGCGGAGGTATTGTATGAGCAGAAAGACTGAGAACCTTTTGGGTGCTTGTACCACAACACAGGCCCGGAAATGGAATTGCTCAGCACGAAAAGGGAACAGTGCACACATGACCTCTCCCGTCTTACAGGGTATGGCGGGTGGAGACGCCCGTTATAACTTGAACCCCCTTTCCGTCTTTGTCAAGGCTGTGGGAGGTAGATGCTGTGCGTAACGTGTTATTCATTGTGTATCTGTATCCTCCTTTGAATTGCGGTGTCTGCCGTCCGTCGAAAATCGCGAAATACCTGCCCGCATACGGGTGGAACCCTGTGATACTCACGGTGAAAAAGTCCCGCATTCGCCCCCTGTATGATGAATCCCTGATGAGAGATATTCCCTCAGAGACAACCGTGTACAGAACATCCTCTTTTGAGAGCACAATTCTGATGCGTCACCTGCCTCGTTTTTTAAACATCAGCCACCTTTATGTTCAGATTCCAGACCCTTTTGTAGGGTGGCTGCCCTTTGCTGTTAAAAAAGGACTGGAGATCATAGAAAAAGAGAATATTGATGCTATATTCTCTTCCTCGATGCCGACGACGAGCCATCTTGTAGCCCTCACACTCAAGAAATTGACAGGGCTACCGTGGCTGGCAGACTTCAGGGACGAATGGACACTGAACCCTTTCATCACTTACCCCAAGATACCGCTGAAAATTGGGAACAAGTTGGAAGCTGCTGTGATGAAAAATACGGATGCAATGACGACCATAAATGACTCAATACGGAAAAGTTTTGCAGTAAAATACCCGGATTACGCACGGAAATTTAGTACAATTACCCATGGGTTCGATCCTGAAGACTTCAGCACTATCCAGAGAAAACCTCACAATACGTTCACCATAGTGTATGCAGGTTCCTTCTACGGGAGGAGAAGCCCTGAACCTTTTTTAACAGCAGTAAAGGGACTCATTGAAGAGGATAAGGATCTGAAAGACCACATGAGAATCCATTTCGTCGGCGGTGTGCAGCACCTACAGAAAATGGTGGATCAATTCGGTCTTCATGACGTCGTGTCCCTTTCTGGATACATAACCCATGAAGAAGTTTTTTCCTCAATGGTCAATGCTGATGTTCTCCTCCTTATCATCGGTTCTGGAACGGCTGAAGACAGGATCTCTACAGGAAAGCTCTTCGAATACATGGGTTCAGGTACCCCCATTCTTGCTGTCATTCCCGAAGGTGCAGCTGCAGATGTTATAAGATCTGCAGACCTGGGTGTGGTCGCGAACCCACAGGATGTTGAGGGAATAAAAAAGGCCATCTGGCACCTGTATGAAAAATACAGAAAAGGAGAATCACACCAACCAAAAAAACAGGTCATTGCTGAATACGATGTAAAAAGACTGTCAAAGAAATTTTCGGAAATCCTCGATAAGATCGTTGATCAGAAAGGGTTGCAACCATGATGAAAAAGTATTTTGTTGAACAACCATTTGAGACCCTGTTTCCTCCCGGAGGCAGCTACACCATGTCTACAGATAGGGAGGGCGTCATCCTCATAGAATACAGCCACCGCAGCATCGGGAAGGTGTACCATCCAGTGGCTGTTTCACTCTACGCTCTTTCGCAGTACAACAACCTAGTAGAGAAGCACGAGGAAAAATGCGAGAACGATTTTCTGACCCACGCTGCATGGCTTTCTGATAACTTAGTTGAAAAAGGGCATTATGGTGTGTGGTACTACAACTTTCGCTGGGTTTCGCCAGGATACGTGTGTAACCCTCCGTGGGTCTCTTCCATGGCTCAGGGACTGGGCATCAGTGTACTGGTACGCGCGTGGTCAATCACGCACCACCAGAAATACATGAGAGCTGCAGAAAAAGCAGCAGCATCGTTCGACGTCCCTGTATCACAAGGAGGCATACTGGTTACAGATGAAAGAGGGGAGTGGTACGAGGAATTCGCATGTCAGAAAAAAGCACACGTCCTGAATGGCTTTGTGTTTGCATTAATTGGCGTCTATGAACTGTATGAGTGTTCGAAAAATGAAAAATTCAGAGAGATATTCGACAGAGGGGTCAAGACATTGAAAGAGCATCTCAGAGATTTCGAGCTGAACCTCCTCTTTTTTAAATGGTCCAGGTATGACAATCGCTTCTTACTCTATTCTGGTGATAAGTACCACCAGATCCACATAAAACAGCTGGAAGAGCTGTACGCCATAACAAAAGAAGAAGTATTTCACCAATACTCCACACGATGGAAATCTTATGTAACGAGGTATGGTCAGCCCTCATCCAGAGGAAAAACCCTCTTTACTGCAGTGTATCCCTACTACATGCGGGTTCTGAATTTTCTGCAGCTTCGCAGGGTGAAAAAATGAATGCGAACACCTATTACAGATCTGAAGACATTGAGAGGTTCAAATTTATTATCACGATTCTACCAGACGATGTGAAAACAATTCTCGATGTAGGAGCGTGGGACAATACGTTCAAAAAAATGCTTGAGTGTGAAGGGTTCAAAGTCGTCGCAGCTGATACAAAACCGCACCACGCTGATGTTCTCCAGGCAGACAGCAGGTGCCTGCCCCTTAAAGATAACACCTTTGATGCAGTTACTGCTTTAGAGATCCTCGAGCACCTGGACAGGAGAACCATGGATGGGGTGTTACGAGAACTGGTAAGAGTGTCAAGGAAATACATTATTATCAGCGTCCCCCACAGAGAAATCCCCCTAGGCAAGGACCATAGACAGTTTTTCGATGATAAAAAGGTGAAAACTCTCTTCAACTGTACTCGTGCTGAAATACACCACTTTGGCAGGCGTCTGGCATACCAGGGTGTAAGGAAGTACCTCGGTCTCATAGATAGAAGACTTCTGAATGCGTACAATAAACGATTTGGGAACAAGAGAAAGGAGGTCGATAACTGGATAATTGGTGTAATCCAGATAAGTAAGGATGCCGAGGAATAATCAAAAAGAATAATCAAAAGATGATGTAATGAAATTGACAAAAAAGAAGATCAAGCGTATCATACGTGATCCAGGGTCGGTGCAGATATATCTTGAAAACAGAATGAAGAAGGCTTTCGAAAGGAAGCCCCGCACAAGACACTACAAGACACCCATTACGGTGACCCTGAAACCTCCAAAAATAGCAAAAAATGCCATAACATTTACGTGGGAAAGCTCCAGCAAGATTCCTCATGTTCGCAAGAACACGTGGCCGCTCGTGTATCCTGGTTATGTAGATCTGTCGACAGTGCCGCGAGAGCTTTTGTGGATGATGTACTCCTTGCAGACATCTGAAATTTTCGCCTCCACATCGAACCTCACTGTGGTCCTCCCAGAAAGAGTAGACAGCTCATTTTTGAAATGGTGGGAAGGTATTCTGAGGATAAACCATGCTGCAAACCCCTATCATGAGAATGTATCAGCACAAGCTGACTTCAATCTCGTCAATGGCGAAAAGGAAGTGAGAGTTAACAACCCAGAAAGAGCTGACCATTTTGAGTATGCCTGCATGAATGGTATGGGCAAAGATGCTCTCGTTCAAATGGCTGTACTGCGAGAATGTAACTCACAGCCCATTCTAGGGGTGACCGTAGATAATTCGTGGCTTTTCCGCAAGAAAAGCATGTTCAAAAAACTCACAAAGCTCAGTGAGCAACTAGAATCGTACGAAATACACAATCGCCTCGTAGCTACCCAGATAAAGGAATCTTTCGATTTCAGAATTGTCCCCTGGCACATCTTCTCGCTGCCACTCCTCTACCTGCATGACGTGAAAACGTGTTACTGGGCTCTGGAAATCAACTTCAACAAGTGCTGCAACGGGATACCGGTAAAGCCGAATGCTACCACCATGGTTCTTGAGTCCCTCAATAATTTACTCAGAGATTTACGCTACACCTTTGAGTTCAAGAGTGGAGTGCTTCCCCTCACAACTTTTGGCACCATGAAACTTTTGATCGAGAGATATCCACAGATGCAAAAGCTCCAGTACTCGTGCATGGTTCGATATCCACCCTGCAACAGCTGCCAGAAATGCCAATCCCAGATGGCGTACATACAGCTCTGTGGAAGAGACTACAGGGATTTTGGATACAGAGAGAGGGAGATAATGGATGTATCTACCCTGTCTCCTGCATCAATTCTGGACATAGAAAGAGAACCGATTGAACATGCGCTGAACAAAGTGCGTGGGATAACTGACGATTTAGGGTGGGTTGAGAAATACTACAAAGATGCAGTACCCTACGCAGTCCCTGGAATGGAACACATAGTAAAGGAGCACTTCGACGGGTTTGAAGGTCCATTCACCTCTTATGGGATCTACACCTACGATACCCGTGAATGGGATAAAATTGCGCGCACTATCTATTCGTCACACAAAGATAGATCATCGTGAAAAAAATAATTCCACGCGGTTTTTGGTTCTCATCAACAGTGGTATCAAAATCAATTCACTGTCTGTTACGAACCGCATCTACCATGTCACGTATGTACTGGCGATCTTCTTTTTTCAGGAGAATCATGTACGTTGAGGCCACATACACACCAAGAAGTGCTACTCCTGCCACGTAAAAGGGCATGACCGCTGCCAAAACATAAAACAGTGCAAGTACAGACAGAGTCAGAACGACCGCCCTGCCAATCCAGGGGACATCGTATTCAACGTGAACTATTCTCTTCACTAGGTATGCGCTCACACCCAGGATGAGGAAAAAAGACAGAGTGGTAGCAATTGCAGCACCTTTTATCCCGTACACCGGTATGAACAGGTAATTCATGACAATATTTGTCACTATCATGAGTGGGGAAAGCTTATATCCCAGGTCGACTCTCCCTACTGCAGCAAAGATGGAGCCTACAGATATCCAGGTACCTTTCACAACAGCACCGAGCAACAGGATCTGTAATGGTAGAACTGCAGAGACAAACGAGTCCCTGAACAGGAAGAGAATAAAGAATTCTCCAAAAAAGACCAATCCCACCCCCATAGGCATTAATATACATGCAGTATACTTTATACACTTGTCAAATAGGGTTTTAACAGCTTCAAAATCTTTTTTTCCCCAATAGTATGAGAAAGTGGGATATGATACTGTGTTGACTGCTTGGGGAACCATCCAAGTTGCCTTAGCAATAGAAGAACTCACTGAATAGATACCCACTTCAGTGGGCGTCATGAAATACCCGATCATTAAGGTGTCAATTTCATACTGCATCACCGCGCCGACGTTGGCAACGACTGTCTGGACACCAAAAAGGATCAGTCTTTTTGCTGATCCGTAATGCATTCGGCCTGGGTTCGGTATGACCTTTCTCAGCCAAAAGAGTGAAGCACAGGCGGAGATAATAGTTGCTCCAACGTATCCGATCACTGCACCTCTGAGGTTGAACCCTAAAACCAGGGGGACTACAGTGAATACGACGGTTGACAGGCCGAAAAAACTGTTCAGAAAAGAAACTTTTTTCATCTCTCGAAGGCCAGTTAAATTTGCCACAACTGACCTGAAAACGTAATAGAAAGGGACACTGAAAGTGAACAACCTGACGAAAGGGGCCAGTGAAGGCATAGAGAAGAAGGCTGCGATGTATTCTCCCACTGTGAAGAGTATTACAGCAGTGGCTATGCCGAGCCCAAGTGCCAGAGAGAGACTTGTGGAAACAACCTGGTGGAGCTTCTCTTTTTCATCTTTGTACTGGGCGACGTATTTGGTGGTAGCAACAGGGACCCCCAAATCTGTCATGTAGAACAGGGAAACAATTCCAAAGAGCATGGCCCACAGCCCCAGTCCTTCAGCCCCCAGGTAGTACGCCATGATAGGTCTTCTTATGAACCCGAGAGCTGAAATAAAGAGTGAGCCTGAGAATATCCAGCCTACATCGTATGTGAATCTTTTTCCTCTCATGGGCATACCTTCTTGACCTATAAATCCTCGACCGCAACACGCGGCCTCACACCGATCTTCCGGGTTGGACAGCCCACGTTAATGGACCAGGGCTCCACGTCTTTATTGACGAGGCTGCAGCTCCCGACGACTGCCCCTTCCCCTATGACCACGTTAGGGTGGACCACCACGTTCGTCCCTACAAAGGCGTCCCTTCCAATGACAATCTTTCCCCTCACCACATGCCTCTGCTCCAGGGGGAGGGCGGTAGACATCCTTTTTCCCTCGTAATACGTGTCTGTCCCTGTTAAAATCCGCGCCCCCGTGGCTATGACTGCGTAATCACCCATTGTCAATGTTCCACCGCCAATAATACTGACAAAGGTCTCTATGTGGGCGTACCGTCCGATTTTAATCCCCTCACCCCCGTAAATGAAGGTAAAATCATCAACCATGGAGTAATCCCCAATTTCTATCACCTCGGGTTTGACAATCTTTGATAAAGGGTATATTTTAACGTCTTTCCCGCAGTATTTCAGAGAGGATTTCACTGATTCATCCACCTCACTCATCGCAGACCCCCTCCCCTCTCCTGCGCATAGTCACGTACTCTCTTACCAGGGCTTCAATCTCAGCTTTGGAGATAATGTCCACATCTTTTGACGTGTACTGGGAGAGCTCAACCTTTTTTGTGGGTTCATCCTTCCTGTCGCGGGGAAGCACCACATACATGTCATCTATCTCGTAGACCCTGTCTAATTCACCCCTGTCTATGAGGTTTTCGTGGAGCTTTTCCCCCGGTACTAATCCTATCGTTCGAACGGCAATGTCTGAGGCAGGTACTCCCAGCTCTGGCCCTATTTTCTGAGTGATAACCTCAACGAGGTCGCCCAGGTTGAATGCCTTCATCTTCAGAATGAAGACTTCACCACCCTTCGCGTGAACTGTTGCTTTGACGATGAGCTGGACAGCATCTTCAATCCGCATCACGAATCGGGTAACCTCTTTACAGGTGATGATTAATGGGTTTCTGTTCAGAACATTATCGATAAACACAGGGATGACAGAACCTCTGGAGTTGGCGACATTTCCAAAGCGGACACATGAATACCCTGCATTCAAGGTGATCTTCTCTGCAATGAACTTGGTCGCACCCATGACGTTCATGGGGTACACTGCCTTGTCTGTGCTGATGGTGATCAAGGTGCGAACCCCGCTCTCTGCAGCAGCATCCACGACGTTCTGGGTCCCCCACACGTTGGTTTTTGCAGCCTCGATGGGTGATTCCTCGCACACATTCACGTGTTTCATGGCTGCAGCGTGGTAAACGAGGTCAAAATCGTACGAGTGGAAAACCTGCCTGACGCTCCTGAAGTCTCTCACATCGCCCACGATTGTGTGTAATCTTGTGTCACATATCCTCTTTTTCATCAAAAAATGCTTGATCTCGTCCCTGCTGAAGACTACGACGTCACCCACCTGGTGAGTGAGCATCTGTTTCACAATTTCACACCCAATAGACCCTGTACCTCCTGTTATGAGGACAGTCTTCCCTTTCAAGTAGTCTTTCATGTCTTCACCATGAAATCTTTTATCTCAGCTACCATGTATGTCATGTCTGTGTCCTGCAAGGTTGGATATATAGGTAACGATACAACCTGTTTCGAAGCTGTCTCAGTGACAGGTAACTCCTCTTTGTACTGCAATGTATCTCTGTAGAAAGAGGTGAGGTGGACCGGGTCGAAGTACACCTTGGTCATGATGCCCTTGCTGGCGAGGTGGTGCATGAGCTTGTCCCTCACGCCTGGCTCTGTCTTGATCGTGTACATCTGGTATGCATGGAAATAGCCAGGAGGAGGCGTTATCACTGTTATGCCTTTTATTACTGAGAGGTTATCTGTCAGGTAGGCCGCTTTTTCTCTCCTCATTCTAATAATCTCATCTATTTTTTTCATCTGGGATAACCCAAGGGCAGCAGTAATGGTGGACATCCTGAGGTTGTAACCGAGTGTGACATAATCTGGGTGCTCTGCAGACGCAAAGTAGTTCTCAGCCTCCACTCTCCCGTGGGACCTGATCAGCTTCAATCTTTCATACACCTTTGGTGAGTCAGTGATGACTGCTCCCCCTTCTCCCGTGGTGATGACCTTGTTCTGGCAGAAACTCAGCACAGCAGAGTCACCAAAGGTCCCCACACACTCACTGCCAATCTTGGCACCGATTGCCTCTGCAGCATCTTCTATGAGCAAAAGACCACGGTCCTCAGCAATTTCTTTCAACTCTCTAACGAAACAGGGGCATCCCCCGTAGTGGACACATAAAATGGCTTTTGTCTTAGAGGTTATCTTTTTTTCAACATCTTCGGGGTTCAACCCACATGTTTTCTCCTCAATGTCAGCAAAAACAGGCCGCGCACCTACGAAAAGAGGTGCATTAGCGGTGGCCACAAACGTAAAGGAGGGAACGATGACCTCGTCCCCCGAACCAATGTCATGCGCCAGGAGGACAGCATGGAGTGCTGAAGTCCCCGAACTGACAGCAGTACAGTATTTCACACCCGTATAACGGACAATTTCTTCCTCAAACTCCTGTATTTCGGGGCCGCTGGCCCAAAAAGAGCCCCTCTTTATGACCTTGACCACACTCTCTATGTCCTCATCATCATAGTATATCTTGAATAACGGGATTTTCCACGTCATGTCATCCTCTCCACTAGGGTTTCGTAAAGCTCTTCCATTTTTCGTGCATTTTTTGTCCAATCTTCTTCCTCTTCAATAATTTTCCTGTTTATCTCATAAGCCTTCTCCTTCGTGCCAGGGTGTTCTATACCGTAGATGATCTTCTCTGCTATCTCTGTGGGGTCACCCGGATTGACGAGGAAGGCATTCTCTCCTTCATGGAGGTACTGGGTATACGCCTTCATATCAGTCACAAGAGGGAGTAACCCACACGCCATTCCTTCCATGATGCTACTGGCGAACTGGTCTGTTTCAGGCAGAGAGAGGAAGATGTCTGCTGCATTCAAGAAAACCGTCATCTCCTCAGGGGTGAGCAGGTCTGAGATGAACTGGATATTCTGCGAGACCCCCAAAGCTTCAGCCTTCCTCTTCATCTCCTCCTCAAATGCAGGGCTCCCATAACCTCTCAGCATGATGAAGACTGTTTCAGGGTGTTCTAAGACAACTTTGCGAGCTGCTTCAATAATAGACCCAATGTTGTAGAGTGGTGTCATGTTCCTGTTGCTGATGATGACAGGTACACCTTCTGGTATGTTCAATTTCTTTTTGAGGATTTTCACTTCGTCTTTATATCCTTTGTGAAATATGTTCAGGTCCACGCCCCAGGGTATCCGAATGATCTTCTCTGCAGGCAGGCCAAACTCTTTCTCAAGATGGCTGCCCATGTAGAGGGCCGTCGTGGTGATGATGTCTGCTCTCCTCAGAGATGCGGCAATGACCAGCCTGTAAAAAGGTGACCTTTTGGGTACAACCAAAACATCTGATCCCCACACAGAGATGATAAAGGGGTGGAATCCGATCAAAGCCCCCGATACGCCGTAATCCCACACGTAGTGGGCGTGAACAATGTCTGGGTCAATTTTCCTCAACAATTTCTTGATCCTGAAGAACATAGAAAGAGAATCTACCACATAAGACAGAATCTTAACGCGTGTTCTTGACTTTTCCAACCCATACATTTTCACGTCGTCAATATCTGATGGCGTTAGAGAGATCACGTGGACGTCATGCCCTCTCTGGGCGAAGTAGTGAACCCATCTTTGTATGTGGATGCTCTTGGCACTGGCGAGGTAGCAGATTCTCATCTTCATAGACCTCCATTATGAGTCCTCAATTCGTTACAATGCTCAAGACAGCTTTCAATAAAAACCTTTCCTTAACTCTGCGGTAACCTTTCACTCTATCAATCAAAAGGGGTGTCTTTCAGTACATGAGTGATGGTGTGCAAAAATTTTATGAAAAATACCTTCAGAGGTACTGAACTTGAATATATAAATGGAGCATATAAAACTCTAGACTGTAGAGTCCCGATAATTTTTCGTGGTAAAGTTTCGCATGACGAGATCATGACAAAGCTGTCAAAGAGGAAAATCAAGTGGGCTATCGATCAAGTAGTAAACCACAAGAAGAGCACAAAGAGTGTCGCAGCCCTCTACAAGGTCACACAGAGAAGGATTCAGCAGTTGGTAAAAATGTATAAGGAAACAGGGAAATATCCAGAACTCAAGATGACAAGAAGACCCACATTACATCTGACAGATGTGATCAACACAGATAGAGAACCCCAGTTCTATGCCAATAAGTGGGGAAAGAAGGGAAAGGGTAAATCCCAATTTGAGAAGTATTTAGAGAGAAAAAGAATCAAGCACATACTCTCACGGAGGAACAATCCTCAAACCAATGGGAAACTAGAAAGGTGGTTTCAAGAATACATAAAACACAGGAAAAGATTCAGAACACCAGAAGAATTTAAGAACTGGTACAATAAGAGAATCCATGGAACTTTAAATTTGGAGATAGGAGAAACACTGGAAGAAGCCTTTATCAGAAGGTTAAGACCCGAATCTTTGTGTGGAATCTTCTGGAAAAGGATGGAGGACTGATAAAAATGGAGACTCATATAGACTGGAAAAGGGAGCGAAAAAATATTATAGCCTAAACAATTTAAATTCGTTAAATGAAAATGATATACTGAGGAATAGTAATCCATACCAAAAGTTTATCAATACATCCCTTCAGCACTACCCACTTTCCTGATCCAAATAAATATCATCTGGTAAAAATGTTATGTGACTGTAGTAGAACCTTTTCCATGACAGATCCTGTAACCCCATAACCATATTATGGGGTAACGAAAGGGTGATATCATGAAAAGCATGCAAAAAGGTGATATCATGAAAAGCATGAAAAAAGGTGATATCATGAAAAGCATGATATCATGGAAAAGTTGTATATCGGGTTAGATATACATGAAGACTATATTACAGGAACAGCAATGAGAGAAAATGGACAAGTAGCCTTTGGTGGAGACTTCCCCAACACAAGAGAAGCAGCCCAGTGCTTTCTCAGTGGTATACCAAGTCCCCAGGTGAAAATAGCCATA
>JADDYB010000024.1_pt1 | contig 41858 bp, 57 predicted proteins | sample 8641941 | NCBI WGS metagenome assembly JADDYB01 (sample SAMN16275377, study PRJNA637457) | freshwater sediment metagenome | isolation source: Lake Kineret sediment | place: Israel: Lake Kineret | collected 2013
TATAGATGACCTGTCCATCCCTCTGCTCATCCGGGTAGTTAGATTGCAGGTACTCAGTGACAGTCGTCACCAATGCTTCTGCTATCCGTGGGGGATACCCATATCCTTGTATAAACTCCTGCTTCAGTTGATTTTCTGCAGTTTTGATGTCAACTCTGTCCATGCTTATACCTCCATACATTCATGGAGATAAGCCTTGCGGATGTACTGCCTAAATGTAAATCAAAATACTGAAATCTGAAAGGGGGTCTAACAAGGAAAAAGTTCTAAGAGAGATTCTATAAGATGTCCGAAAGCCACAGTAGCAAAAAAGTTTATATAGTATCAAAGAACATAGGAACTTAGGAGATAGGGATATACATATCATTCGATGAGGTGAGAATATAATAGAAGACAACCCCCCAGAATGCCTCAGCATCAGGAATACTCATCTTGAGAGATGCCTCAACAGCATAGTAGAAGAGGTAAGGAAACTGTGGGACTCTCCACTGCTTCAGCATTACACTGAACATGGGGTGGACCATTCACAAAGAATTATTCAAATACTTGGAGATCTGCTCGAGGATTATCGCAATCTGGCGATGAATGAACATGAACTTTTCATTCTCCTTGCATCAATATATCTTCATGACATAGGTATGCAATCTCCACGTCATGCAGGGTTACCAGACCAACTGGAGTACACCATAGCAGATCAGGAAAAAGTGAGAGAAAACCATCATGAAACGAGTGCAAAAATGATAAGCAGGAGTTGCTCAAAGGAATCAGGACTTCTCTTGGGATTGGAAGAGAGCAAGGATTACATATATTTCATAGCCACAGTATCGGAACATCACAGGAAGTTGGATATCAGTAAGATAAATGACAGCTCCCTTGGTGGTAAAGAGATACGATTACAACTTTTGGCAGCACTTCTCAGATTTGGCGATGCATTGGATGCTGATTATAGGAGAGTAAATATGGAAACTCTAAAACTGCGGGAAATCCCAGTGGAAAGCAAATACCATTGGTGGTTCCATTACTATGTTCAGAGTATTTCCCTTAAAAAGGGACACATTAGGCTTTATTTTAGGTTCCCTGAAGAATATCGTGGAGATAGGGTGATTGGGGTATTCCGCAATAAGGTGGAGGAGTCAATTAAAGGTTCACTCCTTGAGGTCTACGAAATATTGGATAAATATGGGATAAGGCTTTTTCATGATGTTGAAATTGAAGATGAGATGTATGTCCCAGAAGGTTCATTGGAGCTAATCTCCTCTGACCTTTTGGAGTACATTAACAGAAATGTCCTGAGAATTACTGAACGATCTCAGGAGGAGGCCATGCGAACTGGCTTGACATGGAATGTTGGCGGAGTTCTTTATTCTGATGATGCTCAGGTTATGATATCCTTGACTACTATATTTGAGCTCGTGGAAAAGGGTCGAAATTTCGACGCCCTTAAGGAAATAGATAAATGCCGAATTCTCACAATGACACCTAAGGAAAGAATGACATTTCTGATCATTGCAGGTAACTGCTATTATGCGCTTGGCAGACTAAACGAAGCAGAGAGATGCTATGAAGATGCGCTTAGAATTTCTGAGAGGAAAGAGCTTCGAGAAATATATGGGGAAGATGCAATACGGGAGAGGGCTGAGACATTGGGTAGTATTGGTGTTATTCATAGAGATAGAGGTAATCTACAAGAGGCTCTCAAACGTCTAGAAGAGGCATTGGAAATTGACAGACAAATTGGATACAGGCGTGGAGAAGCAGCCGTTTTGGACAACATGGGGCTTATTCATAGACAGAAAGGAAACTTGGAAAGAGCTCTCAAATATCTACAGGAAGCACTAGAAATCAACAGGGAATTGGAATATAAACGTGGACAAGGAGGCAATTTGGGTAATATTGGACTTGTTTATAGCGATAAGTGTAACATAGAAAAAGCTCTTGAATACTGTCAACAAGCATTAGAAATTCACAGAGAGATTGGATATAAACAGGGTGAAGCAGAGCAATTAAATTCTATAGGATCTCTCTATGATGATGTAGGTAAAACGGAAGAAGCTCTCAAATATCTACAAAGAGCACTGGAAATTGACAAAGAAATTGGATACAGGCGTGGAGAAGCTGATGATTTAGGAAATATGGGTCTCATCTATGGTGATAGGGGCAACATGAGAAAGGCTCTCAAATATCACCAAGAAGCACTGGAAATTGACAAAGAAATTGGATACAGGCGTGGAGAAGCTAATGACTTAGGAAATATGGGTCTCATCTATAGAGATAGGGGCAACATGAGAAAGGCTCTTAAATATCTATATGAAGCACTCAGGATTGACAAAGAAATTGGATACAGGCGTGGAGAAGCTAATGACTTAGGAAATATAGGGATTGTTCATAGTGACAAGGGTAAAATGGACAAAGCTCTCAAATATCACCAAGAAGCACTGGAAATTGACAAAGAAATTGGATACAGGCGTGGAGAAGCTAATGACTTAGGAAATATAGGAGAAATTTATTATGAAAATGGTAAAATGGACAAAGCTCTCAAATATCACCAAGAAGCACTGGAAATTGACAAAGAAATTGGATATAGATTTGGCGAAGTATATGATCTAATTAATATTGGAACTATCTACAAAGACAAGGGTGAAATAGAAAAAAATCTCAAATTCTTTCATGAATCACTCGAAATTTCACGTAAAATCAAATTTAAACAAGGGGAATCAATTAATTTATGTGGCATCGGAACTATTTGCAGAGATAAAGGTAACCTGGATGAAGCTCTCAGATACCTTAAGGAAGCACTGGAAATCGACAGAGAAATTGGGTATGAACAAGGTCAAGTAGACGATTCTGGTAACATTGGACTTGTTTACAGAGATAAAGGTAACATGGACGAAGCTCTCAGATACCTACAAGAAGCACTAAACATTGGTAAAGAAATCGGTTATAAGAAGGGAGAAGCAGAACAATTGGGTAACATTGGAACCATTTACAGAGATAAAGGTAACTTGGACGAAGCTTTAAAGTTTAGTCAGGAGGCTCTGGAAATTTGCAGGGAAATTGGGTATAGACAAGGTGAAATGATCCAATTGGACAACATAGATACCTCTCTTAGAGAAAAGAACGGAGAAAAGGGCGACCTAGACGAAGCTTTCAGGTACCTTTGACAATCATCTAAAAAATGTACTCATGATAAAACAATAAGGATGCTATTCGACATCAAACTGTTCAATGATTTTACGGGGTGGCGGACAACTTCTACTATAAAAAGTCAACTATCTCTCAGTCTGTGGACCCCTCTCTAAAAAGAGGGGATTCCTTCTCGGTTGAATTGTGCCATCCTTCATTCGAGAATACTCTTTTTTTAACTGGATTGCAATCTTGCTTTTTATCGCCTCCAGTCCCACCAACAGTTTTCAGTCTCTACGTGCAAGGAATTCTGATGCACGTCCCTAACCCTTATAGATAATCAATATTATTAATCAACAATGCAAACCTTTATAAGGGTTGAACTACATATACAGTAACGGTGAATGCATGAGAAAGCTCAGTGAGGTGCTCGGAGACAAACTGTCGAGAGAAAAGAGGCGTGATGAGGATTCCTACGAGGAAGGAGACGCTGGTGGGTTCCCCGCTTCCAGAGGGTTCAGAGATGTGGATGCAGTGAAATATGAGGAAGATATTATTTCAGAAGAGTTCTTAGAATATGGCATCACGTACGTAAAACCTGTTAAGCTGAGAAGTCTGGCTGATGTGCAGAAAATAAACCAAGAACTCAACGAAGGAAACATTGTCCTGGGCGACATTACTCCCCTCCTCAACAGAGACCCCCAGGAGTTGAAGAGAGCTATTGACCAGCTGAAAGGTATTTGCAGAGGTATTGGTGGCGATATCATCGGTATTGGAGAGAGTAAAATTCTCGTAACTCCCACAAACATTCGTATTTACAGAAAAAAAGAGTAGGTAGTAATGGAATGTCCACAATGCGGCAGCCAGCTTGATATTCTCACTCAAACGTATGATGTCCCCTTTTTTGGTGGTGTATTCCAGACGACTTTTCTGTGTTCATGTGGATATAAACTCATCGATACATTCCCTTTTGAAGAAAAAGAACCGTTCCGTTATACCCTGACAGTCACAAGGGAGGAGCTCACCTCCCGAGTCGTGAAGTCTTCCACCTGCATCATCAAAGTACCTGAATTGGGGGTGAGAGTAGACCCGGGGCCAGTTTCAGAGGGAATCGTCACCAATGTGGAGGGCATCTTCCGCAGGATTGAAGAAGCTTTAAAAATTGGCATTCACTGGGGAAACTCTTCTCAGAAAAAAGAAGGAAAAAGGATTTTGAAAAAATTGAGAAGGATTCTTGAGGAGAATGAAACAGCAACCCTGATTCTCGAAGATTCCCGCGGGTTCAGCTGCATCGTTTCTGAGAAAGCGAAGAAAGAATCCCTGTAACTCTACCGGCTGGCGAACCGTCCAGATCTCCCTGTCACCTGCTCAATTATCAATATTATTAACAGCTGTACATAGACGATAATAGGTACTCCTTTTTTCATATCAACTCACCTATTCATTATTGATAATCAATACTATATAAAGTTTTCGGTAAACATGGGTAAGCACGGTCTGTTTCCGTAATGTTTATATAGGGAAGATGAATATCATTGATAATGGAAGCTGATACAGAGAACTTGATACTGGACTTTCTCAAGAAACAACCGATGGGAGCGACAGTTACAGATATTGCAAACAAGCTTGACATGTCAAGGACGACGACAGTCAAATATCTAGAAGTCATGAGAGCCACAGGCTTACTAGATTATAAAGAGGTAGGAATGGCCAAGTTGTGGTTCGTTTCCACTCGGTTGTCGTATGCAGAACATGTTCTGCTGGAAAGGACCAGACAAGTGTTGAAAGCGGTGGAAACACCAGAAAAACATCTAGAGTTATTAAAGAGGGCTACTCAGCCCCACATTGAAACATTCAAGACGTACCCCCCCGAAGAAAGGAAGAAACTGGCGAAAATGTTCAGGGAAATGGCAGATGACGTGGAGAGAGAAAAAGAGAAGACTAAAGCCGCTTCTTCATCATGATCGCATCCTCACCATTGTCGTAGTAGTTTTTTATGACCTTTTGTCTTTCAAACCCAAATTTTCCATACAAATTAATGGCTGCGGTATTGGAGATTCTTGCCTCGAGTTTTACCCTTTTCTTGCCCTTTTCTTTGAATATGCGGCACAACTCCTCCACCAACTGCATGGCTATACCCTTTCGTCTCCAGGAAGGTACAATGGCCAGAGAAATAATGTGGCCTTCCCTCCAGCTGGTGATGCCAGTAATGTACCCCAGGATCATCCCCCCCTGGTCTGCTACTATGAAGGTATCTCCGTATCTTTCGTAGAGAAAGGTCAGCACATCGTGAGGGTAGGGGTCTCGAAAGCTTTCATTTTCAATGCTGATAATAGAGGAGATGTCATCTGGTCTAATGGGCCGAATTATCATGAAGAAGTTCCTCCAAGGTTTTTCCCTGGGTAGAGTCAGCTTTGAACCCCTTTTCTGTAGGGGTCAACTCCTCCGGGTGGTATACCTTTACTGTTCTGGGGAACTTTACGATGATGAAGGGTTCTGACCCGAAGACGCGGGAGAACTCTTTTAAATCTGAAATTTCTTCTTTAGTAAAGTATTTTTGGCTTTCTTTCGTGCTCTTCACCTGGAATGAGAGGTAGCGCTTCCCATTGCCAGCCACTATGTCCGGGTGTGGTCTCCTGTAGGATCTGCCTGATCCAGGGACTCGTATGGCAGCGTAGTGCAAATCCCACAGCTTTTCCACGATAGAGCGCTCTGCTCGTCTCCCTTTCTTGTACATATGAAGGTTTATAAGTGGGTGTATTAAAAGGTTGGTATGCAGATCATCTCCTATCATCCAGAACGTGGAACCATCACGGTGAGGGCAGAATCACTGGAGGATTTGTGGCACTTGGAGCACATTCTGGAGGAAGGAGACCTCGTGAAAGCCCGCACCTTCAGGAGAGAGGAAGAGAGAGCAGATCTAGTGCGGCCGCAGAAGAAAGAGAGGAAGCTGGTCACCCTGACCGTACGGGCTGAAAAGATAGAGTTTCACCTACACTCTAACTGGTTGAGGATCACAGGTCCAATCGTCGAGGGGGAGGACGCAGGGAGCTACCATACGCTCAATGTGGAGGAGGGGTCTTCCTGTACTATTACGAAAGAGTGGCGGCACTACCATCTGGAGAGGCTCCGTGAAGCAGTGAAGCAGAGCAAGACGCCCAAGATCCTGGTGGTGGTCATAGACGATGAAGAGGCAGACTTCGGCGTCATCAGACAGTACGGCGTGGAAGAGGTGGCCTCCTTGTATTCAGGGATGCCGGGGAAGAGAGAGCCTTCCCAGAGAAAGGAGATCAAGACCCGCTTTTATGAAGAAGTTTCAAAAAAGATTTTAGAGTATGACTTGCCCACCATCGTGGCAGGCCCTGGATTCACCAAAGAAGAGTTCAAAAAACACATGAAAGACACCCACGAAAAGGAGGTCATCATTGAGTCAGTCTCCACCACGGGGAGAACTGGGTTGTACGAGGTCATCAAGAAAGGGTTAGTGGAAAGGGTGTATCAGGATTCAAAGACAGCGCAGGATATCATTCTGGTGGAAACCCTCTTCTCTGAAATTTTGAAGGAGAATGCAGTGTACGGGTTAAAAGAAGTGAAAAAAGCTATCGACTACAATGCATGTGAGAGCCTCCTCATCGTAGATGAGCTCCTGCGTAAGAACAGGGAAATGGAAACCCTTCTGGAAAGAGCGCGTCAGAGAGGGGGAGAAACCCACATAGTCTCCTCTCAGCATGAAGGCGGAGAAAAACTTCTGCATCTGGGGGGAGTTGCTGCCTTCCTTCGCTTCAAGATCGACTATTAAGGAAAGATGCTGTACATCTTCCTTTTCTTCTTCTGCTCTCCTTCTTCTTCGGGTGATTTCTGGAGATTTTCTTCATGAGCACCTTCGGTTTTCGGCATAGCTACCCTCCACCTCTACCTCCCATCCGTTACCACCCTTCATCCTTCCACAATATTTAAATAATAGGTTGCCTGAAATTTCTACAAATGGAAAAACCCAGAGATTTGAACACCAATGAAATGAAACTCCTCCAGCAGTTGGGAAATAACCCAGGACTCACCAACAAGAAGCTCGCCCAGTTGCTGGGGTTGAAAACATCCTCGTACGTGTCTACGTTAAAGACCAGCCTAGAAGAAAGGGGGTACAGTGTGGGACCGTACTACCAGATAGACTACGGCAGACTATTCCACAACAGGATGCGGAAGGCGATAGCTATCATCCTCTTTGAGCAGTCCTATCAGTACATATTCTCTTTGTTGAAAAATATTGAGTGTTTCTCCTATTTATATCCTATTGAGGAACGCTTCTTCAGAAGTTACATGGCAGGCATTTTCGACAGTAACACAGAAGCTATTAAGCGGATTTTTGACTTTTTAAAACAAAGGGGGGTGATCTTTCATTACGAGCTCTACCTTCAGGACTGCCAGACGTACGTGATTTGTCCCACCTTTCTTGTCGATTCTCAGAAAGCCACCTTCGTCCCACCTTTGAACAACCTCCTCGATGACACCACTGTCCCTGGCCTGTCCTTTGGTGAGTGGAAAGCTGTCCCTCTCTCTCCTCCCGAACAGGCCCTCATCACCTATTTTGAACAGGGCACCTCTCTCCTCACCAGTGCCATGGAGAAGGAGGGTGAGAAAGGGAATTTTTTCACCTATGCGGAGTGGAAAGCAGCCAAAGAGCGATTGATGTCCCGGAAGATCATGCAGCCTGTCTATGATATTTTCCCCCTTCCCAGTGAGGAGTGTTCCCACTTTTTCCTGTTCATCCACGGAGAAACCCCCTCACACACGGAGAAGATGCTCTTTAACTTTGGGAAGAACTCCCGTCTCTTCAAAAAAATCTTCCTGTGGACCTCTTACAGCACGGGAAAGACTTACGGGGTCATGTACTGCATATCGCACCCTGACTTTACCATACGGCTGTTGACACAGCTCGATATGTGCAAAGAGATAGAGGACAAAAAATTCTTTGTCATGCGGCAGAAGCCCTCCCCCTGGGAAGGGAAGAGCATTTCTTTAAAAAGCTATGACCCTGATACAGGTACGATGTACTACCCGTACGAGGCGTACTTTGAAAAGGTTAAAACGTTCGTAGAGGAGAACCCATGGTAGACATTCAGACAAAGCACGGAACGATTAAAACTCCCGCCTTGATACCCGTGGTAGCAGCATCCTACGGGATCTGGGACAAGTGGATTGCAGGAGAGTACCCCGCTCCCTGGGAGCTGTCGCAGGGGGTCATTCTCAGTTTGTACCACATTCTGAAGTACTCGTACAAAGAGAGGATCGTGGAGGAGGGGATCCATGCTGTCTTACGGTCTCAAAGGCCAGTGTATCTCGACAGCGGTGGATTCCAGTACATGAAAAAGGGAATTGAGCTCGACTGTTTGGAAGTCCTCACCTATGAAGAGCAGATGAGGTGCGACATTGGCATCACTTTTGACTACCCTCTTCTCCCCAACATGGAGGAGAAAGAGAAGAAGAGAAGGCTCGACAAATCCATTTTATCTGCCAATTTAATGTTGAAAGAGAAGAAAACAGACATGCAGTTGTATGGTGCTATCCACGGCTCAAATCCTGAGGAGATTACCAGGTACATGGCGCAGCTCGATGAGGGATTCTCAGGGTATGGGATAGGTTCTTTAGTGCCGAGAAAGAACCAGCTCCACCACCTCATAGACATGATATACTGTGTCCGGCAAGAAACAGAAAAACCTTTGCACTGCTTTGGCATTACAGGGTTTCCCGCTTTGTTTGCTTTATCCTATTTGGGAGTGGACACCTTTGATTCCTGGGCATACGTGGTGGCTGCAGCTTTCAAGGAGTTTGTCCACCCCGTGACTCTGTCCCGGGTGAAAGGTATTAAGCAGAAAAGGCTGCCTGAGTGCGACTGCTCGGTGTGCACAGAATTTTCACAAAAAGACATGATCAAGAGTGACAGCACATCAGAGATTATCCTGGCTCTCCACAACCTGAACATCTTTTTGAGGGAGATGGAGGGGATCAGGGAAGCGTCCAGAGAGAACAGCCTGGGAGACTACATAAGGAAAAGGGCCCAAAAAGCGAGCGATAAGGTGAAGACTGCTTTTGAAATTGCAGAGAAGAGAAAGCATCAGCAAAGACTTTGATGAGAGGACGGTTCACTGCTTACTTTTTTTCCCTCTGAACACTTGTTTGGGGTCAAAGGTAATGACAAAGTATTTAAGTACTGCAGGGTAACCACCTCACATGTGGGTTACAAGAGTGAGTAAATCTCACGGAATTCTCATCATTTTGCTACTCTTCATCAGTGTAACTTCTGTCGTCATTCGGTCTGAATACGTTCTAGGTGGGGGCAGGACCCTTTTGCGGTACGATCCGTACTACCACTACCGCATGGCTGAGGCAATTGTAGAACAGGGACACAGACCTTCGTGGGATTACACTGCTTCGTGGCCCACAGGACAGCCCGTGGCTTATCCACCAGCATACCACTACTTTCTGGCTTACACCTTTACCCTGTTTGGTGTTCTCACAGGCGGAAATCTTCTCACGTGGTGTGTCTTCTCCTGTATTATCCCTGTCATTATCGTGCTCGTGCTTGCATTTATGGTAGGGAAAGCACTTTCCACTTCTGCAGGAGGCGTATTTTGTGCCCTCCTCTTTGGGGTGACCCCTTACATTGTCAGACGCACATTGACAGGATTTGCAGACACTGATGGCTTCATCTTGATCTTCTCACTAGTAGCCTCCTTTTTCTGGATAAAATCCCTCCCAAAGGACCATAAGAGCTGGCTATATTCTGCTTGTGCAGGATTCTCCGTCTTCATCTTCGAATTTGCGTGGGAAGGCTACTGGTACTTACTTTTCCTGTTAGCTGGTGCTTCCCTCATCTTTTCCATTCTTTACTATTTCCTCAAAAAGGAATTTGATCTCTCAAAATCCGCTGTTCTTTTGTTTGCTTTTCTTATCCCCCACAGTTTCCATTCCCACTTTATTTTAGAGGGCATAGTCCTCACAGGGACAGCGGCAGCATTCTGTGCTGTATTCCGACTGAAGAAGAACCATCGTCTGGTCGCCCTCTTTGCTGTCATTCTCTGTTTGTATTGTCTGTACTCAGAAGGGTTCATCAGAACATCACTCTACCGGTTGGAAGGAAGTGCTTTACAGCAAGGCGGGGTTTTCTATCCTGATGTGGGCCCCTTCATATCTCAGAGACAGCTAGTCACCTCGTCGTATCTGTTTGAGAACTTTGTCACCACCCTATTCTTGGCCCCCATTGGCCTGATCATGCTCCTCCGGAAGAAAGAGATTGCCCACTACGGAACTTTCCTCTTCCTGACACTGTACACCACTGGTGGGATAGTGACCCTTTCTTCAGGGGCGAGATTTCTCCTCATCTTCTCAGTGCCTGTGCTCCTGTCTTCAAGTATTGCGCTCTCCTCCCTGTGGGAAAAGGTGGCCAGAGACTCTCCTGGGAGGAAAGTGGTGGCATTGTGTGCAGTCCTTGTGCTGATGCTGCCAGTGTATGCGGCTGCTGAAAGGGTGAACAATGAGCCAAGTGACATAGAGGGTGATTGGTGGGAAGCACTCCAGTGGGTGAGGACACACACTCCTGAAGATTGTGTGGTCATCTCTGATTGGGAAAACGGGTACTGGATAGAGTCTATTGCGCAGAGAAAGACTGTCATGAACGGGGGGCACTACGAAATATACTGGAGATTACTAAAGTTCGGGAAAATGATGCAGACAGATGATGAAGAAATTGCAGTGAAAGAGATCTTTGGGTTTGACAGTCTGTCAGAGGTACAGCAGATCCGTACCTTCCCCGAAGGTGAGAAAGGTGTTGAATTAATGGAAAATGAGATGGGTGCCTTTGCTGTTCCCGGACAGGATGCGTACCTGGTCATTGGATCTGAAAATGCCCTGGTCTTCAACTTTGTATCATATTTTGGGACGTGGGACTACACCACGGGGAAGGGCGAGTCCACCTACGTCTACCCAGGAACTCCTGTAGGGACGGTCTTTCAGCCGTACTGGAAGCAGCACGTCTTCAACACACAGAAGTTTCCTGTGGCAGTTTATGAGGCTGATGGCGATTTCCACAGTTATATTGTCAAAGAGAATCAACTCGTGCCCACGGAGGGAACGATCTACACAAAAGAGGGGAAGATCTACTTTTTGAAGAGAGAGAAGGGTACAGAAGGGGTGGCGTGGTACTACTCTGACACGTTAATGGCTTTCATACCTGCTGATGCCATGGACACCATGCTGGTCCGCCTCTCCTTTTTCAATGGAAGTGGGCTCACTCACTTTGAAATGGTGGCCGATTTCGGGACTGTCAAAGTGTACAAGGTGCACAGGGAGCCGCAGCAGAACCTCAACGAAGAGGTCATGACAGCACAAGATGAGTGGAGCCCTTTCTAGGTCAGGTGCTATTTCTCCTGCTGAGTTCTATTCCCGCAACAATGAGGACGATCCCAGCTATCTGGAGAATGTCTATCTTTTCCAGCCCAAGGAAGAAAGACACAAGTACAGCCACAGCAGGTGCCAAATACTGGAACACAGACGCCTTTGTCGAGCCGATCAGGTCTACTGCTCTCACGTAACAAAAAAAGGCAGCAGCTGTGGGGACAATCCCAATGTACGTAACCCATAACCAGGTGCTCCGAGTGACAGGTGAGACGTCTCTCCAGATCACGGTGCAGAAGCAAAGTAATCCCCAGAACAGAGAGCTGGTAGTGACTGACACACTGGAGAAGGTCCGCAGCTTATGACCCAAGACAGTGTAGACTGCCCACCCAAAAGCACCCACTAAAACGAGCACGTCTCCCCACACGTGAACATTCGTTTCCACACCTGACACCAGGATGACGCCAGAAATGCCCAGCACCATCCCTGCCACTGTTAGAGGGTTGAGGGATTCCCATTTCAGAAAGAGGATCAGGGCTGCCACGAACAAGGGGTTTGCATTGAAAAGAATGGTGGCATTGACGGCTGATGTGTAGTTAATACCATAAAAGCTGATAGAAGACATCCAGAAAACGCCCCAGAATCCCATGAGCACAGACCACCTGTTCCACAAAATGGGAGCCACCTTTTTCCCGCGAGCTATCGGGACGAGGACCAAAAAGGCGATCAGAAACCTGAAGAAACTGATCTGCAAAGCACTGGCAGAGCCTATGGCATAGATCTGTTTCACTGAGAGTGGTATCGTACCCCAGGCGATGCCTGCGAGGGCTGCAAGGACATACCCTTTGTTCATGCATCACCTTGTAATGACTACTCAAATAGTTTCTGTTAAAATGGGGTTGTCAAGTCTTATGGTGCTCCTCACATTGCAGCGCAGAATAGAGGAAGTTGCTCCTATGATTGATTCAATTAAGAGAAAAACTGACAATTTAAGAGGTTACACCATTTCCAGCACCACATAATTTGACAACCCCGTTAAAATGGGACACCAGATAACTACAACCAGAAATGAGACAAAGCAGGCCGGACACGCAGCCTAGATGTGCACTTTTGTTATCCCGCCAATTCCTTTCGACCTGCTCTCCCTGAACAGGAACTGGTCACCCTCCCTGATGAAGTGGGAGTGGTACTTGAACTCGATTCTCACCCGCGCCATGTCTCCTGTGCACAGAAATTCTCTGCCATATATCTTGACAAACTTCGCACTCTCTGATATAGTCCTCAAATGAATGATAGGTTCATAACCTGCTTTGATTCGCGTGGGGTGGTTCAAAATGAAGACTTCTGCCTCAAATTCCCTGGCTGCAGTCGCATCAGGAGAGTCAGTTACCACCATTCCCCTCTTAATCTCTTCCTGTTTCACTCCTCGAACAGATATGCCAATCAAGTCACCCACCGTGGCCTGATTCATTAAATAGTGGTGCTGCATGATGGATAAAGCTCTCACTTTCTTGAATTTGCCCTCTACTGGTCCTAATAAGAGGTCCTGTCCCTTTTTGACCACCCCCTCACTGACCGTCCCTGTCACCACAATGCCTGCCCCCTTCACGCTGAATACCTTGTCGATATAAAGGAGAAAAGGTCTCCTGTACTCTTCCTCTTTCGCTGTAGAGGGAAGCTTGAACAAAAGGTAGCTCAATAAGTCTAATCCCTCCAAAGTGATGGCAGAGGTTCGGAGAATGGGGACAACGAACCCATCTCCCACTTTCTCGGCGATGAGGTTGATGTCTTCTCTCTCCCGTATGCGGTAGGGGACGTGGCCCACTCCTCTCACTAACTGGGAGAGTTCTTTTTCTACCCTTTTTGCTTCCTCTTCAGTGACCTTGTCCACCATCGTGATGACTGCAATCACAGGGTACTTCATGCCGAAGGCAATTCCTAAGTGTTCCTTGGTGATGGGGGTTATGCCATCTTCTGCTGCTATCGTCAGGAGAGCATAGTCAATTTTCTGTCCCAAAATCCCCCGGATCGTGGTCCTCAACCAGGGTGCATGGCCGGGGCAGTCCACAAAGGAGATGAACTTGTAGCACTGGTCGATGAGGGTGGCCATCTCCTTTTTGTCCAGGGGGTTCCGCATCAAGAGGGTTTCACCGTCCTGGTTAAACCCATAAATGAGATGAGATAACTCTGCAGACAGTCCTCGTTCAATTTCGTGGGGGAGGAAGTCTGAAAACACTCTCGTTTTTCCCTTCCCATCGTCTGGTATCCTGGTGGTCAGAGAACCGAGCAGGGTGGACTTTCCGTGATCCACGTGGCCGAGAGTCCCCACGATGAGGTGTTTTTTCCTGTCCTTCCCTTCTCTTTCTATGGTAACCCGCATGAATTCTCCTTTTCTGTTAAAATGTTCCACGTTCGTTATGCGGGCGTCTGCTTCTGCGGCCGTGGTCTCAACAACGTCGAGCGTTTCCTCCAGCTGCTGAGAAGTGGCGCCGCAGGGGGTCCCGTTATCAAAGACACCCAGGATGTAGTAAGCTGTCCCATTCCCTGAATCTAATCGGTACCTCATTTGGGCTACCAGGCGTTCGCTCCTGTCTTTTTCCAGATGCTCACCATTGAGGACGGATTTGAATTCAATGTTGGAATTCTCGCCATCATGGAGTATCTGGGAAATGTCCATGGCGTGAGATTATACCGGTTCAATATAAATGTGTCCATCGCAGAGTGAGAGTGCTGGCAGGGAGTGGAGAGTTGGTGGGAGATACATTCATTGAGGAGCACTGTTAACCTTTAATATCTCACAGATGGATGGCAGCTCTTGCGAGAGGTTCTCAGAAGTGACCTGAAAATCCAGATCGATGACGTGTGGAGAAGAGCAAAGGAGTACCCTCCCTTTTTTTGGTGAGGGAGGTATTTGATTTGTCTGTAAAGTTTTCCTGTTCCTTCTTTGGGTTTTCGCTGTTGAGGGAGGGCAGATGCTTCACTTTCTATGGAGGTGATGTACCGTGGTACAGAAAAGGAGGTGCTGGCAGAACGTGTATTTTCTTCGTGCTCTTGGTTAGATGTTGAATACCTGCTTGTTGAGGTTACTCTTCTTGATTGCTGAAAACGAAATTTGTATCCAAGATAGAATCTTGGAATCCAAGAAGTACTCTTAGTGAAGTCATGATTTCTCAATTTTAAGCTGTTTTCTTAATTCTTCTGCTTTTTGGTGATAGAATGCAGCTTTTACTTGTTGGTTCATGGTGACGTAGCATGTAAATAGGTTGTAGTATACCTTCATTAGGTTGAATTTGTCTCCAAGTTTTTTCAAGATCGTCTCTGATTCAGAATAGAGTTTTAAGGCACCATCAAACTCTTCCCTGTCACGAAGTATGTTTGCAATTCCACACTTTGTGAGAGCCATCCCGTGGACATCTCCCAACTTCTCAAAAATTTCCAAATCCTTCTCATAGTATTCAATTGCCTTATCCCACTCACCCTTACGAGCATACACCAACCCCATATTGTTGTACGTTTGAGCCATCCCGTGGACATCTCCCATTTTTCCATAAATTTCCTGGCAGCTTTCGTAAGACCTCATGGCCCTCCCCCACTCACCCTTCTTGTAGTACACTGTTCCCAAAATTAGAGCAGCATCTGCCTTCATCTTCTCATCTTGGGAAACAATCAGTCCCAATTCGAGGTTCTCCTCTGCTTCCTTCCACCTCCCAATATGAATCAGACTCTGAACCACGGACAGATCAAATACTCTCCCAAAATCACTCTTCAATTCAGCATTTCTGAAGTGATACATCCCCTCAACCCGTCCCTCAAAATCAGCCTGCGTTTCTGTTAATCCTTCAAAATAACACCCAATTCTCCTGTTCCATTCCCTCGTATCACCCAGATCACGAAGACAGAACTCTCTAAAACTTTCATGAAAGACACTGTATGTGTGCTCATGAATGTCCAGAATACCAGCCATCTTCTCCAGAAGCTTTGAAATCTCCCCTGCAGCTATCCCTGCAATTTCAGAAAGCCTGCCCACCGATGCGGGGAACCTCAGAAGGGCCAGAATGTAGGAAATTTGGATCTGCTTTTCATCAAAAAGTCCAAAAACAAACTTCTTGTAGAACTCATCGAGTTCTTCAGGCAGTCTGAGTCTCTCCATCCCCAGGTCCCTCACAATAGTCTCAAAAGTATCTCTGTCCACATGGTCTACCTTCCTATGACACAGATAGTCCACGAATATTCTCAGTTTTATGGGGAAATTCAGATCATTTTCCACACGTTCCAGAACTTCCTCATGAATTTCAATGCCATGGAGTGAGAAATACTCTCGTATATCCTCTTCACTCAGCTTTCCCAGTTCGTATTTCGTGACATCTCTTTTGAAGAGAAGTTCTTCTCTTGATGCGATGACCACATTCCACAGGCAGGTCTGGACATAGTCTTGGATTTCCTGTGGAGCTGAGTGGAAATCATCCACGAAGATCCTCCTTTTCTGAGCTTTCGCCTCATTGATGAGCGCCTCAAGTATGAGGTTCTCCTTCACCACATCCAGCGGGATGTAGTAACCATTGAAGAGGCTGCACAGCTTAAGCATGAGGTACGTCTTGCCGAAGGCAGCCTTCCCACAAATGAAGACATCACCGGGAGGAAAATTTTCAATAATGTCCTTTCTTCCTACAAAATCGGATATGTCCACTCTTTTTCTTTTTATTCCTTCTTTTACCATTTCAAGTCTCTTTTCAAAATCACTAGATTGCTTCTTTTTCTCCAAAAGAAATTTTAATGCAGGATCTTTGCTGCCCAACAGGTAAACCTGATTCAGATATTCCTCTCTTAAATCCTGGAAAAAGCTCTGGCACAGCTCTTGATTTTCGCTGGAAAGATGGCTGCAAATCTGGGCAAAATCAAATTCTGTCGGATCTTTTATTTTTAAGTCTGTCATTGACATGATTTCATTCCATATTATAAGATTATCTTCTTTTTTCAGGACTTGTTGCAATGCCTTCTGTGTTAAGGTTTGAAACGCGTTCTTACCGAGTATTTTTCTTACGTTCTCACTGAGTACTTTGTCAAGAAGGGAACTGACGAGCCATTCTGATATCCACATCATTAATGCAACTATCATGAGACTCAGGGGAGGGGCTCTCTTAAAGGTAGTGGAGATGGGGGGGAAGCGACACGGGATCTGGGTAATGCATCAGCTTGCATGATCTGTACTATTCGAAAATTGCTGGACAACTACTAATAGAACCACTGACATTGCACCTTAACCGTGAGTTCGAGGAGCACAATGTAGGGTTTGTTTACATTCTTGGTTTTGTGATCAAACATTCAAAAGCAAGTTTTTCCTGAAACTTCAAGAGATTCTCTATGCTGAAGGAAAATGACTTAATTGAAGCGGAGGACAATACTTTCTTTGCAGAAGCAAATTACTCTAGTAAGGATAACTCTTTTTCGGTGATTCCAACAAATCCATGAATTGGGTCTCTCATATTTTTGTATTCCCCGCTCCTATCCCAATGTAACAGAAAAGCCTTTTTAAGGGAACGTTAAAGAATACACAGTAACAGCAGATCGAGGAGGTGTAAACTTTAAGGACAAAAGAAGAGAGGAAAACAAACGAGCACGTCACGAAGTTTCTCAAGATACTCAGCTTGAGAGCTACCTTTGAGATCCTTGAGTACCTCAATGAACATGAGGAAAGCCGCTACAAGGACTTAGAGCGTCTTGCCAGCACCTATTCCATATTTATTCGATTGAAGCAGCTCCTAAAGTGCAATCTCATTGAGCACCACTTTGAGAAAGAAGAGACAAGAAAGGAGTGGTACACCATAACAGAAAAGGGGAGAAAGGTTCTGGAGTTACTGAAGGCACTCGAAGAACTGGCAGAAGAGGAAGGTAGGAAATGAAGGTGGGTTTCGTTGCATCAGCACCACACAGCGCACAGCTATCTGATCTGATGGAGATATTCTTTCATATTCTTTGGCTGGAATTCTGTGAAAGAACGCCGCTCAGCAACGGATTGGCACCTGCTGACATAACCCATCATTTTTGGAGGTTCCATTAGTTATGGGTTCTGAATTATCCACCGTTAATCGAAATAAGGTACTTTCGAAACTCGGTGGACAAATCACGGTCCACTGTACCTATAATTTTCCATTCTTGGGTTCAGGCACAAATCCCTTCCTTCGTTTTTCCAACTCACATCTCACAACCTAAGCCTGGTCCAGGAAAAAAGAAGGAGAAAAAGAGTATAGCACTCGTGAATAGAAGCAAGTAGTCATGTAAGACTAAACCGAGGAAGAAAAGTGAATAAGTCCAACTTCCGAAAGCTGGAATAATGTTTCTTGTTCTCACGTAATATCCTGGTGCCAATGGGTTTCGTACCATACCATACCAGGAGAGAGAGACGAGACTCATCACCCACGCCGATAATCCTCCTTCATAACCACGATAAAAAGAATCTTCGTAACCATCATAAAAAGAGGAATACAGGATACAGAAAGGAAAATGCCCATGACACACGCTTCAGGGTTCCGCCTCAGGTGCAATCTCAAGGTTGGGAATGGAGAATTTCTTCCCCATTCCCGGAAGGATAACGTGTTTAGACAGATAGAAGATGAAAGATGTGCAAGGACACTTCTCTTTCATCTTAACATCCTACTACCAGGATACTTAAAAACCATGGTACGCTTTATTTGATCAATTCTTCGCACTTCATTCACACTGATTGAAAAAGTTCTTCTTTCCCTTTTAGTGATTATCTCTCTTTGAGGACCTTGCCCTCCATGATCTAACCAGCTCTTTCAACACAGGAAAACACAGCCTCTCTCATCACTGTCTTTGAAAAAGCGGATATTCTTTACAGACATCAGAGATCTATTCATTGATCACTACTTTTCTGAATATAAATCCGAAACCTTTATAAATAGGAGTCCAGTAGTTTCATAGACGGCTCGCTTCTATGCGAAAATTCGGCGTTGAAAAATGCATTGAGTTAATTGGAATGGGGGTACTCATTCCAATTTATCACGATCATACCACCTGTTGGAGGTTATCTGATGGTCAACAAGAACAGCAGACCGAAAAGAGGCTCTCTTGGCTATTCTCCAAGAAAAAGAGCTCCGAGATTGGTGCCGAGAATTTCGGCCTGGAAAACAACAGAACAGACCAAACTCTTAGATTATCCTGGGTACAAGGCGGGAATGACTCATGCTTACAAGATAGATGATCGCCCCCATGCTCCGAGTAAAGGAAAGGAGGTTATGATTGCAACGACAGTGATTGAAACACCTCCTGTCTACGTGTTTGGCATCAGGGGATACAAGAAAACACCTTTTGGCTTAAAGGCTGTGGGTGAAATCTGGGGTGAAGCTCCTCCCAGGTTAGAGAGAGCACTGATACCACCCAAGAAGAAAAAGGAGAGAGCAGACCTCTCAGATGCAGATGATATCCGACTTCTAATATGTACGCAGCCGCACCTAATCAAGTTGAAGAAGAAGCCTGAAGTCATGGAGTGCGGTGTCGGGGGAAAGGATGCACAATCCAAGTTGGAATTTGCGACAAGCGTTTTAGGAAAAGAAGTCACGATTGACCAGGTTTTTGATGAGGGAGACTACCTGGACGTGCTGTCTGTCACCAAGGGAAAGGGCACGCAGGGTGTCATCAAGAGATGGGGAGTAAAAATACAGGACCGTAAGACAGATGATGCCCGAAGGCACGTCGGGAGTATTGGTCCCTGGACGCCGCACAGGACAGTGTGGAGGGTTCCCTTCTCAGGCCAGATGGGGTACCACCACCGGACGATTATGAATAAGCGCCTGCTCAAGATTGGTACTGTACCAGAGGATGCCACACCTTCAGGAGGGTTCCTCAACTACGGCGTTCTGAGGACATCGTATGTTCTGGTGAAAGGGAGTGTCGCAGGCCCGGCCAAGAGGCTGGTGAGGATGCGCCATGCTATACGGCCTCCCAGACATGTGCCTCACGGTAAACCTGTCCTGACCTACGTGTCTCTCACCAGTAAGCAGGGTGTTTAAATGAAAGCGCACGTCTACTCTTTGGAAGGTGACCCTCTGGAAGAAATGGAACTCCCACCCGTGTTTGAAACAGAGTACCGCCCCGATGTCATAAAGAGGGCAGTCCTCTCCTCAATCAGTCAGAGGATTCAGCCCAGAGGTACGAAACTGACAGCAGGAAAGAGGCACGTCGTCCACTACCTGGGGACGAACAGAGGGATTTCGAGGACTCCTCGACTCTCTTCGGGGAGCAGGGGAGCATCTTTTGTCCCGCAAGCAGTGGGAGGGAGAAAAGCTCATCCCCCCAAGGTGGAGAAAATCTACGCAGAGAAAATCAACAAGAAAGAGAAGAGACTTGCAGTCCGTTCCGCCATTGCCATGTCTGCTAATTTTGAGATCGTGAGAGCGCGGGGCCACCGCATTGATGAGGTCAAAGAGATCCCCCTCATTGTAGAGGACACTATTGAAGATCTGGAGAAGACCAAAGAGGTGGCAGAAGTCTTCCAGAACCTGGGTGTGTGGAAAGATGTGGAAAGGGCGCAGAAAAAGAAGATCAGAGCAGGAAAAGGGAAAATGCGCGGGAGAAAATACAAGAGAAAAAGAGGACCTCTTCTGGTCGTGACCAAATCGGTAAAGAGTGCTCGGAACTTGCCCGGCGTCGATGTAGTTGAGGTTTCAAACTTGGGAGCCGAACATCTGGCTCCGGGAGCACATCCAGGCAGACTGGTGATCTGGACCAAGTCAGCTGTTGCATCTCTGGAGGAGGTATCATGAAAGGCATGAAAGACGCAGATCCTCACATGATCATACGGCATCCATTGATTACCGAGCAGACGGTAGCTTCCATGGACAAAGATAATGTCCTGGTCTTCATCGTTGACAGGCAAGCTTCCAAAAGAGACATCAAGAGAGCTATAGAAGAGTTGTACGAAATAGAACTGCTCAGTGTCAACACGTTAATTCTGCCTGACGGCAGGAAGAAAGCCTACGTCAAGCTGCGAGAGGAGTATCTGGCTGACGAAGTGGCGACCAAGATAGGAGTGTTCTAGGGTGATGAAATGGGTAAGAGATTGAGACAGCAAGCCCGGGGAAAAGGTTCCTTCGCTTACAAGGCACCATCCCACCGGTACAAGTACACGGTAAAGTACCCGCTCCAGCCTGTGCAGGGAATCGTTAGGAAGTTGATCAACGACCCTGCTCGCACAGCTGTCATTGCAGAAATAGTGTATGAAAGTGGGAATAAAGGTTATTTACTGGCCCCCGAGGGATTATACGTGAACCAGAAAGTCTCTGTGGGGGGCGAAAACGTGGCTGTGGGAAATGTGCTGCAGCTGGGAAAAGTGCCTGAGGGTACCTTAATCTACAACATTGAGAAGCAACCCTATGATGGGGGGAAACTGGTCAAGTCCTCGGGTACCTATGCTACGGTCATCTCTCACGAGGAAGAGCAGACCGTGGTGCAGCTGCCCTCACGACAGATGAAGAGCTTTTCCTCTTCAGCCAGAGCCACCATCGGCGTGGTGTCTGGTGGAGGAAGAACGGATAAACCCATGTTGAAGGCTGGGAAGAAGTTCCATGCCTGGAACAGCAAGGCCAAAGACTACATTCACGTGTCAGGTGTCAGCATGAATGCGGTGGATCACCCCTTTGGCGGTGGGCAGCACGATATTGTGGGAAGGCCGACCACAGTCTCAGGAAACGCTCCTCCAGGAAGGAAGGTGGGGTTAATAAGAGCACGAAGGACAGGGAGGAAGTAACATGGTTAAGAAAGAGTATAACTACAGAGGTGTCGCCTTGGAAGAGCTGCAGAAAATGCCTATGGATAGGTTCATTGCGCTGCTGCCTTCTCGACAGAGGAGGTCATTGAAGAAAGGACTTCCCCCTGAAAAGAGAAAGCTTTTAATGAGGCTGCGGAAAGCAAAGAAAGCACGGGAAAAGGGAGAAAACGTGGTGGTGAGGACCCACTCGAGAGACATGATCGTCTTACCTGAGATGGTTGGGTTGACAGTGGGGATTCACAATGGGAAGGAATTCACCGTGGTGGAGATCACCCCCGATATGGTGGGGCACTTCTTTGGTGAATTTGCGCTGACACGCAAGAGAGTCAAGCACTCAGCACCTGGTATCGGTGCTACGAGATCTTCCATGTACGTACCTTTGAGATAGGTGAAACCATGGGATATTCACAAAAAATCGACGAAAGTGACGAGTCCAAGACAGCCAGGGTCTTTGGGAAGAACCTGCGGATTTCCCGCAAGCATTCAGTGGAGATAGCCAAGGCTATCCGCGGAATGAAGGTAGAAGATGCGAAAGCCTACCTTTTACGGGTGCAGGAGAAGAAGCAGGCTGTACCTTTTAGAAAGCACAAGAGGAAGGTGGGCCACAAGAGACTGGCGAAGTGGTATGCAGGAAGGTACCCGGTGAAGGCGTCTGCAAAATTCTTTCACCTTTTGGAGGAAGCAGAGTCCAACGCTGAATACAAGGGGTTAGACTCAGAGCGGTTGCGGATCATCCACATCTCTGCCTACAAGGGAAGAACCTTCCCGGGGTTCATCCCCCGTGCGTACGGCAGGGCAAGTCAGTACAACCATGAGACGACGAACGTGGAATTAATCGTCAAAGAGGTGGGTTAATGGCTATCGAGAGACGGTTCATCGAAGAGAATGTAAAAAATGCAACTCTAGACGAGTATTTAGCAGTATCACTGCAGAGAGCAGGGTACGGTGGCATGGACTTGAAGCGCAGCCCTTTGGGAACCCGCATCATTGTCAGGATTGAGAGACCGGGACTGGTCATCGGGAGAAAGGGAAAGAGCATAAAACGATTAACAGAACAGGTAGAGAGCCAGTTTGGGATGGAAAATCCACAGATTGAAGTAGAAGAGATTCAAAAACCCGAGTTGAATGCTAATGTGATGGCGACCAGATTGGCAGACTCGCTGGAAAAAGGCGTCAACTTTAGGAGGGCAGCCTACGGCACTTTGAGGCGAATCATGGAAGCAGGAGCCAGAGGCGTTGAAATCGTTATATCGGGGAAGATCACGGGGGAGAGATCCCGATCCCTTCGGTTTGCAAATGGCTACCTCAAAAAATGTGGTGCACCCGCCATAGAGCAGGTGCTCACTGGACGCGCTGTTGCAAAGAAAAAGGTGGGGATATTCGGGGTGAACGTCAGGATCATGCCACCCAATGTAGTCCTTCCCGATGAGATCGAGTTCATAAAGAAAGAAGAAAACTCTGAAAAGGGGAGATAAAATGGCAATTTTGAGATCAGAAGAAATACGAGACATGCCCCTGGAAGAAATGGTAGAAAAACGGGGAGAACTGCGCGCAGAGTACTCCAAAGAGCAGGCCCTCCTTGCCACTGGTACTGCCCCCGAAAATCCAGGGAGAATAAGAGCGTTGAGACGCACCATAGCGCGTCTAAACACTATAATACAGCAAAGGGAGGAACAAGAGAGGTTGAACAATGAGTGAGATATGTTCGGTTTGCGGCTTGCCAAAAGAGCTTTGCGTGTGTGAAGAAATCGCCAGAGAAGAACAGCAGGTCCGCATATACACTACTAGGAGACGATTTGGCAAGCTCATGACCATAATAGAGGGAATCGACCGCAAGGACATCGACCTCAAGGATTTGTGCACCCAGCTCAAGATGAAGTGCGCCTGTGGAGGAACAGTCAAAGAAGGCAGGATCGAACTGCAGGGAGATCAGAAAAGGAAGATCATTAACATCCTGGTGAAGATGGGATACAGCGAAGACATGATCGATGTGAAATGAGTGAAATGATGTACCGGAAACTGATGGTTGGAAAGCACCTCAAAGTGGTGCACAGCACCAATCCCTGTGATCTTTCTGTCGCAGGTAGAGTGGTGGACGAGACGCGAAACATGATACAGGTTGAAGACAAAAAGGTGAAGTGGCTCATAAAGAAGAATGTGATCGTCCTTGTCAATGGACAGAAAATTGATGGAAAGGAGCTGGTCGGACGACCTGACGAAAGGATAAAAAGGTGAGAAGAATGGCAAAGAAAAAATGCGCTGACAAGAACTGTCCTCTTCATGGGACCCTGAGTACCCGTGGAAGGGTGGTCGAAGGGATTGTCGTGACAGACAAGATGCAGTCCACCATCGTGGTACGCAGGGATTACGTGAGATATATCCCTAAATATGAGAGATACAAAAAGTGCAGTTCTCGTATCCCTGCTCATAACCCTGAATGCATTGGTGCCAAGGTAGGAGACCGGGTAAAGGTAGCTGAGTGCAGACCATTATCCAAGACGAAGAACTTCGTGGTCATAGAGGTGGTGTAATGGGACGAAAAGGAGCTGGAGCAACGAGAGGGAGATCACTGGTCAGGCCGGGCCGTGCTCTGTGTACTGGTTCGAGACTGCTGTGTGCAGATAACACAGGTGCAAAAGAACTGGAGATCATAGCAGTCTTGGAGTACACGGGTACACTCCGCAGGTACCCCAAGGCAGGGGTCGGCGACATGGTGGTGGTGTCTGTGAAGAAGGGAAAGCCAGACATCCGCAAAAAGATGGTCAATGCCATCATCATCAGGCAGAGAAAGGAGTACCGAAGAGTATCAGGGATGCGCATTAAATTCGAGGACAATGCAGCCGTCATCACAGGACCTGATGGCGTTCCTAAGGGGACAGAAATCCGCGGACCTGTGGCAAAAGAAGCTATTGAGAAATGGGTGAGGCTTTCATCTGCAGCAAACATAGTCGTATAGTGGTGTAACCATGAACAAAAAGAGTCATTTGAAAAAGAAGGGTGAAACAAAGTCGAAACAACCCCGGAAACAGAGGAAGTTTCTGTACACAGCTTCCCTTCATCGGAGAAACAGGATGATGACTGCCCCTCTCTCGAAAGAACTGCAGGAGAAGTACGGTATCAAGAGGATGCCGGTCAAGACGAAGGACAAGGTACTGATCTTACGCGGAGACTTTGCCTACACAGAGGGAGAGGTCACTGAAGTGGACACGAAAAGGATACGCCTCTACATCAACAATGTCACGGTGGAGAAGACGGACGGCACTGAAAGGTTCTACCCTGTGCACCCCTCCAATGTGGTCATCACTGATTTGAACCTGAAAGATGACAGACGTGCCAAAATTATAGAAAGAAAGGTGTAACTATGGCAAAAAAGGGTCAAAAAAGAGGATTAAAGAGATCAAAGGCCACAAAGTTCTGGAAAATAGCTAGGAAAGAAAAGAAATGGACTATCAATACACATCCCGGACGCCACAACAAGGAAGCGCTTCCTCTGGCCTTCATACTCCGGGACTATTTAGGTTATGCTCACACTCTCAGAGAAGCTCGACGAATCCTCTCTGAGAGAAAGGTGAAGATCAATGGCAAGGTGAGGACAGACTTCAAATTCCCCGTGGGGATCATGGATGTCGTGGAAATACCATTGACAAAGCAGTACTACCGGGTCTTACTGAACGGGAAAGGGGTCTTGATACTCCATTCCATAAAAGAAGAGGAGAAAAATTTCAGGCCATTGAAGGTTATTGGAAAGCATGTGGTGAAAAAGGGAAAGACCCAGCTGAGCTTCCACGACGGGACGACCTTCCTAACTGAAGAGGCGTACAAGACGTTAGGGACAGTAGTGTACAACTTTGAATCCAAAAGTGTCCAGGAGTACTTCCCCTTGACTGAAGGGAGTATTGCTTTGGTGACGGGAGGGAGGAACGTCTCCCGGACAGGGAAGATAACCTCCATCCACGAGAACAAGGTGGAAATTGAAGGAAAAGAAGAGCCATTCAGGACCTTGAGAGAGAACGTCTTCGTCATTGGTTCAAAAAAGAGCGTCATATCCATACCAGGTGATTAGATGAACGTCATGCGAAAACCAAGGATCGCGAAAGTGGTCGTCAACATGGGCGTCGGTGAGTCAGGAGAAAAGATGGAAAAAGCAGAAAAACTGCTGGAACAGCTTGCCCACCAGAAACCAGTGAAGACCAAGGCCAAAAAAACAAACAGAGAGTTCAATATCCGGAAGGGAGAACCCATCGGTGTAAAGGTTACCCTACGAGGAGAAAAGGCTCATTCCTTTCTGGAAAGAGCTTTCAATGCAGTGGAAAAGACATTACATCTGCAGAACTTCGACGAGAGAGGCAACTTTGCCTTCGGGATAAAGGAGCACATTGATCTGCCTGGTGTCAGATACGACCCGAATGTGGGGATCTTAGGCATGGACGTCATCGTGAGGCTGGAGAGGGCTGGATTTAGAATAAGTGAGAGGAAAAGAGAGAAGAAAGCAATTCACCACAGAGATTATGTGACAAAGGAAGAAGCACTTTCCTTTGTGAAAGAAACCTACGGGGTGAAAATTGCATGAAGCGAAAGTTCGGGAAAGGTTCACGAGTGTGCAGACGATGCGGAAGCCACGGACCAGTCATCCGCTCCTATGGATTGATGATCTGCAGGCAGTGCTTCAGAGAATTTGCCCCCAAGATTGGATTTAAGAAATATTCCTAGGTGATTTCATGCTCAACGATACTTTAGCAAATGCTTTATCAAATATCAACATTCACGAAAAAGCCAGGAAGCAGTACTGTACCGTGCCCTTCTCAAAGGTGATAGGGAATGTTCTGAGGGTCATGCAGAAGCACAACTACATTGGCACTTTTGAGTACGTGGACGATCCCCAGAACGGGAAGTTCAGGACAGAGTTGCTGGGCACCATTAACCAGTGCGGCGTCATCAAACCCAGGCACGCTGTAAAGACTGACGAGTACGAGAAATGGGAAAGGCGGTACCTGCCTGCAAAGGGGTTCGGTATTCTGATCGTCTCCACCTGCAAAGGTGTCATGAATCAGATGGAGGCTCAGAACCTGGGAGTAGGCGGCCGATTACTGGCATACGTGTACTAGGTGATTGAATGGACATCGAAATTGCAGTTCCTGACGGGGTGACCCTGAACCTGGAGGGAAATACCCTCACAGTGACGGGAGCACAGGGAAGTGTGACCCACTCTTTCAAGACACCAACAGTCAGCTTGAGGCTCACTGATAGGCTGATCACTGTTTCCACGATTTCTGAGAGGAAGAAAGATCTCGCCACTCTGGGTACTCTCCAATCTCACATCGAGAACATGTTCCACGGTGTGCAGAAAGGGTACGAGTACCATCTTAAGATCTTTCATGCTCACTTCCCCATGAACGTGTCTGTGGAAGGTGCACGGGTGAAAATTGACAACTTCCTTGGGGAGAAGTACCCCCGTTACGCCCAGGTTGTACCAGGCACCCAGGTGATGATCCAGGGCGATGTCATCAGTGTCACTGGCATTGATAAAGAGAGAGTGGGGCAGACTGCAGCCAACCTGGAGCAGGCTACCCGCATCAAGAAGAGAGACCCGCGCGTGTTTCAGGATGGTATATACTTGTTTGAGAGAGATGGGGTGAAGTTGAAATGACGATTGAACAGCTGTTACGATTACGTTATTCAATGAATAAAAAAAGGCCTGCATTCCTACATCAGGAACACTGGAAGTTGAAACGATTCAGAAAAGCTCCCTGGAGAAAGCCGAGGGGCAAGAGAAGTAAGATGCGAGCCAAGGAGAGAGCCAAGCCCTCGTGGGTGACCATCGGGTACAGGGGGCCCAGGGAGGTGCGGGGCTGGCATCCCCGAGGAATGCCTGAAATCATGGTGTACACGGTTTCTGATCTTAACAGGCCAGAGAAGACCTGTGTGATGAGGATTGCATCAGCAGTGGGGACGAGGAAGAGACTGGAGATTGTGAGGACAGCTGCTGAAAAGGAGTTGTATATCGTGAATCCTTCCATAAAATTTGCCAAGATCTCCAGCATTGAAGAACTGGAGTCTTTGATCCCCATAAAGAAGTACATTAAAGTCTGGTACATCTCTGAGAAGGTAACGGAGGAGGACAGGGAAAAAATTGTCAGCAAGGCTGAAGAGCTCGGAATTGAGGTGATGGAATGAACCTCAGTGTTCAAAAGCGGATAGCAGCGAACGTTTTGGAGTGTGGAGTGAATCGGGTGTGGCTGAATACAGAGAGAGCAGAAGAAATCTCCATGGCTATCACGCGTGAGGATATTCGAAAACTCATCCACAAGGGCGTGATAAAGAAAAAACCAGAGAGTTCACCCTCACGAGTTCGAGCCCGAAAGAGAGCACTTCAAAGAAAGAAAGGTGGCAGAAAAGGATATGGAAAAAGAAAAGGCAGTGCAAATGCACGATTCAGCAGGAAATTGGGTTGGATGCAGAAAATACGGGCACTGCGGAGAGAATTGAAAAAGATGAGAGACACGAGATATGTTGAAAGGGATGTCTACCGCAAGCTGTACCTGATGTCAAAGGGTGGAGCCTTCAGGAGCACAGCGCATTTGCGCACCTACATTGAAGAACACAGCCTGGTTAGAAAGAGGCGATAATATGGCACACGGACCGCGTTACCGGGTACCTTTCAGGAGAAGGAGGGAAGGAAAGACTGATTACCGCCAGAGGTTCACTCTCGTGCGTTCCGGCCGGAACAGGCTGGTGGTGAGAGGATCTTTGAAGCACATGGCTGTCCAGATCGTAAAGGCGCGGAAGGAAGGAGATTACACGCTCGTTTCCTCTCATTCCTCTGAGTTGAAGAAATATGGATGGAACACGTCCACCTCCAGTATCCCTGCAGCGTACCTGACCGGGTACTTGTGTGGGTTGAGGGCTGTAAAAGGGGGGATCGACGATGCAGTCTTGGACATGGGTATCCAGAGAATGGTCCCGGGCTGCAGGAGCTTTGCTGCCCTGGCTGGAGCAGTGGATGCAGGATTGGCGGTCCCCTTGAGTGATGATGTGCTCCCTTCACCAGAGAGGAGAAGAGGAGCCCACAACAAGACTGAGGAGCTCTTTTCCACAGTATTAAAAAATATCCAGGAGGCATTACAATGAACGAGAGAGGATGGATTCCGAAAACAGAACTGGGAAAGAAGGTCAAAGAAGGTAAGATAACCAGTCTATCTGAAGTTTTACGCTCATACAACAAGATCATGGAAATAGGTATCGTTGATACCTTGATGCCTGAACTGAGCGAGAAAGATTATCAGGAAATTCTCAACGTCAACATGGTCCAGAGGATGACTGACTCGGGCAGGAGGGTGAAGTTCTCTGTGGTGGCTGTCGTCGGGAACAAGGATGGATTCGTTGGTCTGGGAGAAGCAAAGGCCACAGAGGTGGGCCCTGCCATCAGGAAGGCGCTGGACAATGCGAAGTTAAACTTGATAGAGATTAAGAGAGGATGCGGCAGCTGGGAGTGTGCCTGCGGGAGACATCACTCTGTACCCTTCAAGGTGACAGGAAAGTCGTCAAGTGTTACCGTGACCTTGAAACCTGCTCCGAGAGGTCTGGGGTTGGTTGTTGGTGAAATTGGCAAGAAGGTGTTGACTTTAGCGGGTATAAAGGATGTGTGGTCTTTCTCCCGGGGACAGACGCAGACAACGGTGAATTTTGCCAAGGCTGTCTTTGGCGCTTTGAAACAAACCACTGTTGTCAGTATTCAGGAGTCTGCCGCAAAACAGATCGGTATTATCACCGGGAAGGTGGAATGATGAAGAGAATCGTTGCTGTCAGGGTGCGAGGTACCGTCAAGGTGAGAAGAGGGATTGAAGACACCATGACCATGCTGAACTTGACGAAACCGCACCAGATCGTCGTCGTCGATGACAGGTCCACCTACCTGGGCATGCTGAAGAAGGCCAAAGACTACATCACGTACGGAGAGATAGAACAACGTGTTTTGGAGCAGCTTTTGCGGAAATGGGGAAGGCTTGAAGGAAATGAGCGATTAACAGAAAAGTATGTCAAAGAAAAGACTGGCCAGACGATAGCAGAATTTACTGAAAGTGTCATGAAGTTTGAAAAAGAGCTGCAGGAACTGGAGATAAAGAAAGTGTTCAGAGCGCATCCTCCCCGGAAAGGCCACAAAAACATAAAGCGTGCTTTCACGCAGAGCGGGTCTTTGGGGTACCGGGGGAGTGCTGTCAATGAACTGATAAAGCGCATGATCTAGGGTGGTCTGATGATTCGAAAACGAAGGAAAATCAGGAACATGAGAGGTTCCCGCACGTGCGGAGGAGGGAACCCGAAGAAGAGGCGAGGAGCTGGAAACCGAGGCGGAAGAGGGTTAGCAGGAAGTGGAAAAGGAAAGAAGACGAAAGCGGACTGGGTAAGGATAAACTTGCCAGATCATCTTGGCAGGAGAGGATTCAAGAGACCACAAGAGATGAGTGTGAGAGATGTTATCATCAATCTGCAAGAACTGGACCAGAAAATTACTACATACCTTGAAAAGGGCATAGCCCACAAGAAAGGTGACCTGATCAGTGTAGATTTACAGAAACTGGGCATTTCAAAAGTGCTGGGAAAGGGGAAGGTAACCAGGAAGCTTGAAGTTTCAGCCCCCCACTTTTCAGCGTCTGCAGTGAGGAAAATAGAGGAGAAGGGAGGTAAAGCCAATGTCGTGGGCTGATAAATTAACCCCCGTTTTCAAAGTTCTCCCTGAAGTGCAGATACCGAAGAGGCACATTCCCTTCAAGGAGAAGATTCTCTGGTCTGCTGTCATACTGGTCATTTACTACATTCTGGGAGAAATCCCTCTGTATGGAATGACCACGGCTGCTCAGGATCGGTTTGGGTTTTTCAAAGCAGTGCTGGCCAGTGAGACCGGTACCTTGATCACCTTGGGGATCGGTCCTGTGGTGATGGCCGGTATTTTCATGCAGCTCTTTCAAGGTGCTGAAATCTTTCACGTCGATTTAACTACGCACGAGGGAAAAGTACTCTTCCAGGGTGCACAGAAGATTCTTGCCATATTTATGTGCTTCTTTGAAGCATTCATGTACGTATGGAGCGGTGCCTTTGGGAGACCAGGCACCAATGTGATGCTCTTTCTGGTGTTACAGATGGCTTTTGGAGCATTCCTCGTCTTACTCATGGATGAAGTGGTGACGAAATGGGGGTTTGGGTCAGGTATATCGTTATTCATTGCTGGTGGGGTGGCTAAAGATGTGATCTGGAGGATGTTCAGCGTCCTGGAAGTGGAGGAATACCCTGGCCAGTTCATCGGTGCAATCCCTGAATTCATCCGATCAATCCTGGCAGGGGCACCGACCTGGTCGAGACAGGGTCTCCCGGACATGGTTCAGGTCGTGTTTACCATTGCCATCTTTCTGGTCGTCGTCTACTTTGAGACCATGCGGGTGGAAATCCCCCTCTCTTACGGAAAGTTCAAAGGGGTGAGGGGCCGCTACCCCATAAAGTTCATCTATGCGTCTGTCATCCCCGTGATCTTGACCTCTGCAATGATTGCATCTGCAAACCTGGTGGTCAGGCTGCTGAATGACCGGTTTGGGATCACCTTTTTAGGTGCTTTCGACACCCAGGGGAATCCTGAAAGCGGCGTCATGTACTACTTGACGTCACCTGTGGGGTTAGATCAGGTGGTACAGGACCCGGTGAGGGCGGCCATCTACCTGGCAGTGATGGTGGGAGGATGTGTTGTGTTTGCCTCCATGTGGATCGAGTTGACCAACATGGGTCCCAAGGCAGTGGCAGAACGTCTGCAGGATTCAGGGATGCAGATCCCCGGGTTCAGGAGAGATCCGCGCATCGTGGAAAAAGTCTTGGACCGCTACATCCCCAAGGTGACACTCATGGGAGGGGCTGTCATTGGGATACTGGCTGCAATTGCCAACTTCACGAATGCCCTGGGGACGGGTACAGGGATACTGTTGACTGTGGGCATCGTGTACCGAATGTATGAGGACTTGATGCGGGAGCAGATGTCTGAGATGTTCCCTGCTTTGAGGTCCTTCTTGGGAGAGTGATTCAATGTTTGTGACCACATTTATGATTCTCGGGATCTGGGACTCAATAGCACAGGTTGCAGCGTACTTCTACGATTTTCTCGACAGTACCCTGGGGTTCATCTGGAACTGGCCGGGAATCTACTCTGTATTTATCGTCGCGGCCATTGTTGCTCTCATCTCGTCTGCTGCCCAGTACTTTCTGGTGGACCAGGAGAAAATGAGAGAAATAAGAGCAGAAATGAGTGACTACCAGAAGAAGCTCATGCAGGCCCGAAAGACAGGAAGCAAGAAAGAGTTGAAGAAACTGGAGGCCAAAGGGAAATTGATCAAGCAGCGGAGCTCTGAAATGCAGGGAATGACCATGAAACCCATGTTCTTGACCTTCATTCCTTTGTTGCTCTTCTTTGGCTGGGTGCGGTTACAGCCAGCCTCAAGTGAGCTCGTGATAGACCTGCCCTTTACCTTGCCCTACTTTGGAGACACGCTCGGCTGGCTGGGCTGGTACTTTTTGTGCAGTTTCTTCTTCTCGCAAGTTCTGAGAAAAGTACTGAACATGGCGTAGAGGTGATTGATTGAGAGGAATGTACCGCTCGAGAGCTATGAAGAGACGATACGTAAAGACGTCCAAGAGGACAGCTCTTCACTTTGAAAGGAAAAAGAAAGGACTGCACACGTGCGCTGAGTGCGGCGCAGTGCTTCACGGCGTCTCCAGGGAGAGAGGGGAGACTTTTAGACCCTCCAGAAAGTACGGAGGGTACTTGTGCCACAACTGTTTGAAGAAAAAACTGGTGGAGTCTGTCAGAGCATGATCATCACTGTTGGCGGCCTACCCGGGAGCGGCACCACGACCTTAGCTAGGAAGCTGTGCGACCGGTTCAGAATGACCCACGTGTACGCGGGAAAGATTTTCAGGGACATGGCCGGTGAAAGGGGGTTGTCCCTGGAAGAATTGAGCAAAGAGGCAGAAAAAGACGAGAAAATTGACCTGGAGGTTGACATGAGGCAGAAAGAACGAGCAGTTAACAACACGGTGGTGGAAGGAAGGGTGACTGCCTTTCTCATTGATGCAGATTTGAAGATCTGGCTCTCTGCTCCCCTCAATGTGAGGGCTGAGAGAGTTTCTGTGCGAGAGGGTGTCTCGCTGGAAGAAGCGGCGGCAAAGATTGAAAAAAGAGAAGCCTCTGAAAGGAAAAGGTATAAAAAGTACTACTCAGTAGATACAGAGAATCTCTCAGTCTATGATCTGGTGATGAACACCAGGTTGTGGGACGCTGAAGGTGTCTTTGCGATAGTGAGAACAGCAATTGAGGTGAGAGAATGGTAATGACTTTAGGACGTGTGTGCACCAAACTGGTGGGAAGAGAAGCAGGAGAAGTGTGCGTGATCGTCGATGTCGTAGACAAGACGTACGTTATGGTGTGTGGACCTCAGGTGAAGAGGAGGAAGTGCAACATCAAACATTTAGAGCCCCATAAAAAGGTTGTGCAGATTGAGAAGGGAGCTTCAGATGAGAAAGTGGTTGAAGCTTTAAAAAGCGAGGGCATGGCGTGATATTTGAAAGAACAGAAGCTGAAACATCGGATAAGTTTGGGAAGAAACCTGAAGAAAGGAGTGCTGAAGAACTTATCTCGTGTGGGATCATCAATTTGGATAAGCCACGAGGTCCTACCAGTCATGAAGTAGTCGCCTGGGTGAAAAGAGTTTTAGGAGTGGAGAAGGCAGGTCACAGCGGGACCTTAGACCCCAAAGTGACAGGAGTGCTGCCAGTGGCGACAGGGAAGGCGACCAAGGCGCTGCAGGTCTTGCTTTTGGGGGGGAAGGAGTACGTGGGCGTCATGCACTTTCATGAGTCGGTCGAAGAGGAAGCAGTTCAACGGGTCTTCAAAGAGTTCAAGACTGTCATATACCAGAAGCCTCCCGTGAAATCTGCAGTCGTGAGGCGGGTGAGGAAGAGAAGGATTTATACGTTAGACCTCCTCGAAATGGAGGGAAAGGACGTGCTCTTCCGCGTTTCGACGCAGGCGGGGACCTACATACGAAAGTTGTGCCACGACATCGGGCTGGTGCTGGGTGGAGGTGCCCACATGGCTGAGCTGCGGAGGACGCGGGTGTCTGACTTCACGGAGGAGGAGAGCGTCTACCTCCAGGATGTCATGGATGCATATGTTTTTTATAGAGAAGAAGGGAATGAGAAAGAGTTGCGCAGGTGCATCCTCCCGGTAGAGACTGCAGTGAGGTTGGTTCCCAAGATCTGGATCCAGGACTCGGCCGTGGACTCGGTGTGCCACGGTGCAGAACTGGCAGTGCCGGGTGTGGTGAAGTTTGAGGATGTGGGGAGGGAGGGGCAGTTGATGGCAGTGATGACGTTGAAGGATGAGCTGGTAGCACTGGGAAAAGCGAGGATGACCACAAAGGATATATTGAAGAGGGGGAAAGGTATTGTGGTGACCACGGAGAGAGTGGTCATGGAACGGGGGACGTATCCGAGGAACTGGTGACACAGACCAAATAATGCCGGGGTTGTCGAGTCCGGTAAGGCGCGGGCCTGGAGAGCCCGTGGGGCGAAAGTCCCGCGAGGGTTCAAATCCCTCCCCCGGCGTTTGACATTTTGTCCAAATCCTAATCCAAAGGTTTATAAAGAGAGACGGTATTGGGGGGTTATGAAGAATGAAGAGATAGTAAGAAGGGTTAATAGCAGTTATGAGAAATATGGATGGACAGAAGCCCAGAGAAAGGTGTTTGACAGGTTCATAGAAGAGAGGCATGCAAACTTCACGAACCCTGAGAATACGTTGCGTTCCTACCTTGACTTGTTGAATCAACTCGTTCTGAAGATCAAGAAACCATTTTCAGACATCACCTACGAAGACCTGGTACCTCTACTCAGAGAGTGGCAGGAAGAGTACGGGAATACCACCATGCATGGGAGGAAGTGTAAGCTGAAGGCCTTTTTAAGATGGGAATCAGAGGACAAGCACGACCCACGTGTAGAGAAGATACGCTCAGGAGCATACGTGTCACCTGTTACGATTCACGATTTACTCACTGACGAGGAAATTATCAAAGTCCGAACAGCTGCCAGGGACAATCCACGAGACCTGGCCATGCTTGACTTTCACTTACTCTGGGGACCTCGTCCTTCAGAGAGTGCCAAGCTCACGTTGCGGGATGTGGAACTCCATGAATCGTACATCGTGGTGAACATCCCCCAGACCAAGACCATCTACCGGCCGGTGCCCATTCCTCTGGCAGGCGAGAGTGTCATACAGGATTCCACCTTCTTGGATTCCGCTTTAAACGCCTACACGTCTTTGATGCAGTACCTGAATGCACATCCCGGGTATCCTGGTGACCCCGGGTACCCCCTGTGGTACGATGAGAAAAAAGGGAGAAAGCACTTAGACGAGTACTCGCTGAGCCGGATCTTTAAACGGCTTGGGAAGCAGGCGGGTCTCACGAAGAAGGTGAGTACCTGCATGCTGAGGCGGACCGCGTTCAACAGGTTCAAGGGTGTCAACAGGGAGATTCTGTGTGCTGGATTTGGGTGGAAGCCGGGGAGTAAGATGCCCACGCAGGTGTACAACAAATTGAGGCCCCAGGACTACCTGGAGACACTGGTTAGGTCGACCTCTCCAAAGGAGAGGGACATTACGGTGTGTCCGCAGTGTGGGAAGGAGAATCCTAAAGACAGGAACTTCTGTGTGTGGTGTTCAGTTCCTCTGAAAGATTCTCTGATGGTGGAGACGGTGAAGCAGTTCCATGCAGACCAGAGGGCGCAGAAGGAGATTGAGGAGTTGAGGGGGAAGCTGGGTGAGATTGAGAAGCTGATGAAGATGATGAAGGAAATTCCTGGGTTTGAGCGACTTGTGGAGGAAGCTGCCAGGTCGTCTGGGGAGGAGTGATGTAGGTTAAGGGTTGATTTCTTTCGTTCATGAGAGTTGGGTGGAGTTCTCTGAATGTACTGTCTCATGTTGAGATGGTTTGGAAGAAAAGTGAAGCTGCAGAGTCATTGAAGGCGTGTATAGATGCTCTCAAAGAGGACATGTCACTTTATATCCATGCTATGAATTCTCCAGGAAGAATTCAAACCGGCCGAAACCATCCTTACTGATGAGGTATATTGAAGGGTGGGTCTACCAAAAATTACGCAATTATGCGCATCTTGTATTTAGGGATATATTTCGGGAGTATGGGCCTGGAAAGTGTGTAGAAGGTCTGAGAGAGATGTGCGGAAAGGTAATTTCTCTGGTAATAATCAATGCTTGCTGTCACCAGCCATAGTCTGTATAAGATTAGGGCCTGAGTATCAGGTACATGAATGAGGACGTTGTGAAACAGTGGTCATATTCGAAAAATGCAGAATGGAGTTTGAGAATGGTGAAACTATGAAGGATTATGGAGGTTCATATTTTAAGGCAATATGTAGGGATGATCAGCTTAGAGAGTGCATGGATGAACTTTAAAAAATATGGAAGTATGGAACCAAAAACAGGACATGACATGGAGAGGTAGACATGATGGACTTCTACCTGCAGGTGACTTACTACTCCTCCAACTTTTGAAGACTACATAACAACCCAGGTAAAGAATGCCCACCGATTCATCATTCGCGAGGAAGGTGATTACTAAGGGATTATTATATTTCAAGAGCGCGGTAGAAACTAAAGAAAGAAAGCACAGGTGATTTGATGAATTACTCGATTGTTGTTGATGAATCGAAGGCGTGCCGTCTGGAGGCCCATGATTCTGAGGCCCAACGCCTCATAGAGGAGCAATAAGCTTTTATTGACGATGTGATGAGTAAGAGGATCGACAGGAGAGATCTGAGGGAGATGTCAGAGAAAGTCCAGAATATTGAGGTTCACGTTACAGATGAATTTAATCGAATTTAAGAGACATTGACCTCCACTACAGAAGGAATTCAGAAGACTCAAACACTACTGCATAAGAACCGGGTTGAGTCTCAAAGACATTTCGTCACTCTTTGTGGCAAAGAGTTCTCCATGATCTTCAGTGCCCACACGAAAGTCAATACCTTTACTGATACAGTATCTCCGAAAGTAAGCTAACATTATTGCACATATAATTTTTGCACATGGGTGGGTTATCAATTAGTGCCATCAGTTTATGCACATTCTATTCTATTCTCGAATGCATAAGCTCACCCAAACCTTTTTAACAACAATATGGAATAAGAATGAGAGGTGAAGATATATGACACTGTTAAAAGGTTGGCCTTTTGAAACGATAAATGGAATCTCAGATGAAGAACTGTGTGGTGGAGGAGAATCTGGTGGAGGAAGCCCTGGTTAATTAGGGTACATCCGGTTTCCAATGATGGATTGGTCTTGAAGACCAAAACTTCTCAATTATTCCTAAATCCACCATTTTTATGCAGAGTTTGAACAATCTATCAGATAGTTCTGGCCCTTTCTGAACACTTATATACATAACTAAAGCGTCATTAACTTTTGTGATTGAGGTGTGACACGGTAAGCATCCAAACAATTTACACAAGAATTCTTCATAATCAGACCAGAAGACAATAAAATATTGTGAGTATAATCGAAATCCCAAAGGATAGTAGGGTAACAGCACGGTGGAGACGTTTAAAAGATATTTTAGACCACTGTGGAAAGTTGGAAACGAAATATGAAGATTTTTGACTATTCTTGTGAAACCTATCTTCAGGTTGTATTTAACGTAAGGATATATTATCCATCCGTAGTGGGAACTTCCTTCCTCTGGAGGTTCTTTGAGGTAGTCTACTTTTATTTTAGACTTGTTTTGCTGTTCGTCCACGAGCATTTCCATACGGTTCAAGGCATATTCATAGGTACAGTTTGGTGTTTCTGGGTATAGGTAATTACTTCTACTCCCTGAGAATAATGTTCTATCTGGAAGAATATCTAAGGGTGCACTTGTTTGCAATAAAAGATCAAATTTACCGGATGCATAACACATATAGATAACATTCGGCTGAGTTTGGAAATAATCATATAATTTATGCACGATATCAGACTGTATTAAATAGATGTATTCTTTTCTGTTTTCAAACATCATTAAACGTATTTGAGGAGGGAAAAAGATCAGATTTTCCAACCCGGAATCCCAATATTTGGATATGGTATTCCGACAGGATGAACACCTCTCTGCAACCTGAATATTGTCTAAAAGAGGTTCTTTCAAGTTTGTTAGATACATGCAGTAGCGCAATCTCGCTATTTCCTCACGTGACCACGTGCACATCACTTTCACCAACAAGTTCATAAACAAGGTACTTTATAAATCTTTGCAGTAACAAACACGTAACATGAGAAAACGTAAGGAGGTCGTCCCGATGGGAGAAGATATCGTACACAAAACGGATGAAACGCCAAAGAAAAAGAAGCGGAAAGAAGAGAAAAAGGGTTCCAATTTTAACAAAGGAGGAACACCAGGTTGACTGTCACAATTACAAAGAACCTTTCGACTGTACAGGAATTCACCTCCCGAATAAAGAGGAGTTAAATCGTGACTGATCTCCTCAGCAGAGGGTCTATTCGTCTAAAAAAGTAAGTATGTTCTTTTGTCATATAGACCCTCTGCACCCATGGAGGTTAGTATGGACATTGAAGAACTTCATAACTTGTTTAAACTCTTGAGCTTTACGGGAACATTAGATATACTGTTTCGTTTGAAAGAACACGGTAGGACGAGTTATATTGAATTTAATGTTGATATTAGTGTATATTCAATGAATAGACGATTGCATGAACTGATACAGGCTGGATTGATAAAACACTATTTGAAAAGGAATAAGAAAAGGAAGGAATGGTATGAATTGACTGAAAAGGGTGAGAAGCTTTTGAGATGTATTGAGAGAATAAAGGTTGAATGAAAGGATTACAGAGACGCACTTTTCAGAGAAACCAGAGAATTTTATACGTTAAAACCTCTATGCGTAAGACTCTGTTTAGTTATAAACGGTATATTTTTTCTCTGTTGCGTCGAAGCTTTTATATACTGTAATCTAATTTTTAATGAGCGTGCTAACGCTTAGAGTAGAAAGATGTGGAGGTGACACTGCCGTGTTAAGTGCACCTCCTTAGAGGTCATGAATGACATATTCGGCACTCAGTTCCCATGTGTGCAAGAAAACAAGAGTTTTACCGATGTCATTCACGACATAAATTTGCGATAATTGCGAAAATTAGATATTGTAAAATAGATTTTTCACATTTAAAAAGAAATATTATTTTTCCACTGCTCTCTCGGCTTCAGTTTATATACTCACTGTGTGTAGGTAATAGTGACAGCGAAAGTTGTCAATTAAATAAACACATAAAATCGCTATCCCAGTGGAGGAATCCTCCAAGATTCGCCTCCACTGGGGGCGGAGTTGATCACACGTCTAGGAAAAAATCAAACTCCACCAATTCTGTAACTGGTGCGAGTACTTTTAAGCCTTCTGGTTCAAAGACCGGAAGAGAGGTTAAACGTTCTGAAGAGAGAAAGATTCTCCGTGAGTTAAAGGAGACGATTTATGAGAATCTGCGAATAGAGACACATTGGAATATACAATTCACCAATGAAGAGATTTTTGACATACTGATGAAAGCGGGTTTACGGCATTCTTTTGTGGAAGATACGTGTAATAGTTTGATACGAAAGGGTGTAGAGACGGCGAATGCAGATACGGTGTACTATAGACTGAAGAAAGTGGAAACAGAAGACGGCATACGGATGTTTGACAAAGCAAATTACAGATTAATGAAGACTGTGCAGAAACGGAGGGCAATTAGTCCATATCCTTGTTTATCCTGTGATATACATCCTGTAATGTTCTATGGGGATAAGGAAACGGATGGAGTGATGGGATGTAAACCTAAGAAGGGCTCTCATAGGGCCTATGAATATCTAACTATTGTTTTGAGTCAGCAAGAGATACATCCAACAGTATCAGCGAGACCATTAAGAAAAGACATGAAAATATGGGACGTTCTGGAGGAGGAGTTATTATATGCCTTCCAGTTTACAAAAAGACCATTTCTTTTGTTTATGGATAGAGAGTTCTACTCTGCTCCCGTCGTGAATATGGTCGAGAAACATAAACAGAAGTATTTGATGCCAGCCAAGAAGACAGCACCCGTTAAGAAATTAATGAAGGAGAATAAAGCACCTTGTGTATTACCATACACGATGGAAGGGAAATATGGGAAGGCTGATACGACGTTAGTGTTCGTAGATGATGATAATGGAGAAACGAGAGCTTTTGCGACCAATTTGAAGATAAACGCAGAACAAGCAAAGACGTTGTTTGACCAATATGAGAATAGATGGACGGTGGACACATCGTACAGGATGGTTGGACAGGTACGAATGAACAGTAAGACGGTGGAATATGCGGTACGGTGGTTTCTATTTTTGTTTTCTGTGTTGATATTGAACGGATACTGGTTGTTTAACAATGACATTAAGGAATATGACCATGTAACGTTAATCACTTACGCTGAATTGTTTGTGGAGATTGAAATGAGAGAAGAGCTGGAAATCACCAATAAGGGGGACGGGTGACGGTTATGAACCTCGGAATGGCTCTCGTGAGCCGAATAGTGACAGGTGAGGAGCCGTGCTTACTTAGAATACTCCGTGAACTAAAGAAACCGCTTCCAGTAGACACGAAAGCGATTCAATACAAATTAGAGCATGAATTACTCGTAGCGAAGACAATAGAAACATTAAAGGGAGACATATATGTGAACGAATGGGTTTCGAGAAACGTCGGTGGGATACAGTTGAACGGAAAGATTGACATTGTTAACGTGAATAATGGTGAAACGACGATTATAGAGGTGAAAAGTGGAAAAGAGAAAGAATCACATCATATACAGTTGTGGTTATACATGAAATGTTATGAAGTGAGAAAAATAAAAGGAGAATTGAGGTACAAAGATAAAGTGTACATCTATACTGAGAGGGATATACCGTTGAACTTCTGGAATATCATTTTTCAGCGAACAAGACCGTTGCTGAATGATAACGTACCACGAGTTAAAGGTTCTCATTGCCACTATTGCAAATATCGGGATATGTGTCAAAAGGAGGTTGAGACTTTCTGTCGGTAGAATAAGCCAAAAACGACACGGAGGTTATTCTACTATCGGCAAGTCTCAACCCAAAGATTTAAATAGTGGTATGGTTCACAGAGAAGAAACGACACGGAGGTGATGAAATGCAAATGTCATTGACAACATGGGGCTTATCCCTCATTGTAGCTTTTGCTATGGGTTTAGCAATATCAGCTAAGGGTAAAAAAACAATACTTGCCTTAGCTATTCTCGCAGCAATTCTTTATGTGCTCTATAGGGTGGGTATTCAGGCATAAATAAATGATTGCGAGATATCCCACGACTAATAGCCACAATACTGTTATCCAGACAGTATCACTCCCGAATTCACCACTCATTGTATTGTATATCATGCAGGGTATAATGAGACAAATTGTCACCACAAAGCCGACTGTCTTACCTAACGATTCACTGTGAATATTAACCATTTTTATCACCTCCATTGAAAGTTTGTTTTTTTCTCTATTTAAATTCAAGAAAGCATTTTAGGATAATTATTTCTAATTATTTTACTCTTTTATCTAAAAAATATAAAATGATTTAGAGGAAGAGATGTGCAATAATTTTATCTTACTTTCGGAGGTACTGTGATAGCACTTCTCTACAGGCATCATGATTTCAAGAAGGGTTTATGCAAACCTTTATTTGCCCTCATTGATACTTCGTCTCAATGGTTGAGAAAGACTTCAAAAAAGATATGAGATGGGATTTCAATGCCAAAAGGACTCTTATCGTGGCAAGTTTGGTATCCATTTTCTGCATCGAATGTTGTGCTGCCTTTGGTATATACGGCTATAATCTCTCCACACAACAAGAATTCCAGATAACATCAGATAAAAATGATCAATCGTCGCCAGCAATTTATGGAGATATCGTGGTCTGGATGGATACGAGATATGGTAGCCGTGATATCTACGGCTATAATCTCTCCACACAACAAGAATTCCAGATAACATCAGATAAAAATGATCAATCGTCGCCAGCAATTTATGGAGATATCGTTGTTTGGGATGACCGTAGAAATGGTAACCTGGACATCTACGGCTATAATCTCTCCACACAACAAGAATTCCAGATAACATCAGATAAAAATGATCAATCGTCGCCAGCAATTTATGGAGATATCGTGGTCTGGATGGATGACAGAAATGGCAACCGTGATATCTACGGCTATAATCTTGTCACACAACATGAATTCCAGATAACATCAGATCCATCTTTTCAATGGTATCCAGCAATTTATGGAGATATCGTTGTTTGGGATGACCGTAGAAATGGTAACCTGGACATCTACGGCTATAATCTCTCCACACAACAAGAATTCCAGATAACATCAGATAAAAATGATCAATCGTCGCCAGCAATTTATGGAGATATCGTGGTCTGGATGGATGACAGAAATGG
>JADDYB010000025.1_pt1 | contig 41618 bp, 34 predicted proteins | sample 8641941 | NCBI WGS metagenome assembly JADDYB01 (sample SAMN16275377, study PRJNA637457) | freshwater sediment metagenome | isolation source: Lake Kineret sediment | place: Israel: Lake Kineret | collected 2013
ATTTCTGTAGGCTGTCCATCCACTTTCGAAAATGTCAACGCAAATCCTGTCTTCGCCATCACCCTTGCAATAAGATTCCAGTCCTGTAAGTCCTGCAGGATCAATGAATTTGACGGGATTGTTGAGACAGTAGGTGTAGAGATTCAATGACTGTGGAATAATTCTCTTTCCTGCCAAAAGATCTCGTGTGATGAATCGAGCAAGTTCAGGATCGTAATAACGAGCACCGTAATAGGAGAGACCAGTGGAATCTTTCTCCTTTCCTGTGTAAAGGTATGACTCTGAACCAGTTACGGTGGATTCACCGAAGGGTTCGTACGTTGTAGCAGTGACAATGTTTTTGTTTTCATCGGTCACCAATCTGGTAGATCCCAAGTGATCAGTGTGGTAGTAAAAGGTGTGAGATTCACTGTTGAGGGTTCTCTTTGCCAGGATTCCGTAAGGTCCATAGATGTAGGTCGCTGTACCAACCGTGTTTTTCTCGTTCAAAACGTTCAGTCCAGAGTATATATAGGTTGTCGTCTCACTGCCCTCTGTTACCTGAATTCTTCTGCCATCACCATCGTAGAGGTATTCTCCCTCAGTTAATCCATTTTTCTCCACTTTCTCTAACCTGTTGACGTCATCATAGTGATATATCCATGAATTAGCTCCTTTCGTTTTGCTTATCCTGTTTCCATTGGAATCGTACGTGAAGGAGGTGCCATCGCTCAGAGAGGTCACTTCATTGAGGCTATTGACGGTGTACGTTGTGCTATCTTCTGCTATTCTGTTCCCCGTCTTATCGTACGAGTAGATGTGAGACCACAAGGGGCATTCAGCTGAAACTAATCGGTCTAATCCGTCGTAAGTGTAGGATTCAGTGTGGGAGTGCCAGGTAGACGTGGTGTCTCTCCAGCCATTGATCAACTGCGAGATGTTACCATTGTTATCGTAGGTGTAGTCTAAGTCCAGATAGGAAGTTCCACCCTCTTTGATATCGATGGTCAAAGGTCTGTGTCCAGAATCGTAGGAGAAGGTGCTTTCAAGACCATTTCCGTAATCGAAGTGAGTCAACAAACTTTCTCCATTATACTGTGCATTGTTCATGAGTATTTCATCATTTGCGCCATCGACGTAACGTTTGACTTCTGTCATTCGATTCAAATCATCGTACGAATAGAGAATTTCCATTCCGTCAGGATAGGTGAGGGTTGTCAGTCGATTAGCTATGTCGTACTCGTAAGAGACAGTGTAAGGTTGTGTGGAGATATATCTCGTCTCTGCAGTTAGTCTGTTCCAGGGATCGTAGGTGTATTCGACGTAATCACCAATATTAGGGGCATCATCGTTCATGCGGATTCTGTTGCTGTTCAAATCGTAGGAAAATGAGACAGATTTGGTTGGATATTGAATTTGTGTCAATCGATATGCTGCATCATACAGGTAAGTCGTTTCATTTCCCCTGGCATCAGTGAAGGAAATTAGATTTCCCGCATCATCGTAAGTGTATTCTTCGTACGAAAGATCGGGAAAGGTCTTCCTGGTTAGCCCAAAGAGAGAGCCATAGTCAAAGGTTGTGGTGTGATTTTCAGCATCAGTGAAAGAGGTCACATAACCGATGTCATTGTACTGGTAGGTGGTCACGGCAAAGAAATTGGTAGTGTACTCTTCTTCCACTTTGACTAACTGAGATAACCAGTCAAACCAGTAGATTTTATCGTAACCACGTCCATTGGTGAAGGTGACCTTGTTACTGGTATCATCATACGAATATGAGATGGAAGACGAATCCGGGTACTGAGAATAGGTTGGACGGCCCAGAAAATCATAGATATAAGTTGTCTGGTGATTTCCATGATCTATTACGGTTATTACTTGATTATCGTACCGGTACGAGTACGAGGCAGCAGCATACAAAGTCCCTGATCCGTAGGTGCCAGTATACCATTTGATGGCTTTCAATCGCCCCAATTTATCAGATTCCCTCACGATATAATGCCTGAGTGAGTCAATGAGAGTGACAATCCCATTCTCACAGTCATAGACAGCTTCTATGTAGGCTCTTTGAGATTGTCCAGGTAACAAAGGAAACTCCTTCTTGATGATCCTCCCTAAAACATCATACGTGTACAAAGTGTCATACCCTGAACCTGCTGCCACTCCCTTGGGTTGCTGGACCGAGGTGACCCAACCTCTGTAGGAGTCGTAGGTGGCTTTTGTCGTGATCGTGTCACTGCCGACGGTGGCAGAGACCTCCGTTAGGTATGCATGAGCGTATTGAGGCGAGTAGGACAGTGAAACAGAATTGGACTCACTGTCAGTGATGGAAATCACATTCCCGTACGAATCGTAGGTCATACTCGTCATATAGGTGTCCGGCATATTATCGACAGGAACATACAAGGTCCAGGTAAATTTCGTCTGGTACGAGGAGGATTCCGAAAAGTACAACGTATGTGAGCCACCCATGATGACAGCGGGAATCTTTACCGTTGCATTCTGGAGGTTCGTCGTGATAACCTTCCAGGAAGTGCCATCGAAATTGTACTGGGTCTGCACTGGATACGCTTTCCAGTTCGTCGTCACGGTAAAGGTGTGGGAGCTTCCACCCATCGAAGGATTCGTCGTATAACTCAGGTACCCCAAGGTTTGAGGGTAGTGAGTGAAGGGACCTAATGAGGCCCAACCCTCTTCGATCTCTCCTCCGACTGAGTAGGACCAGTGGACGCTGTAGTAGTTGCCAGACCAGGACCCATTAGTCCACGTGCACTTGATGTTAGGATTACAGGGGCATTCATATGACTTACTCTCAGAAAAGGTATCATCAGAAGGTAATCCCGTCACCTGTAAAACTGCATTTCCCGTTACCGTGTGTCCCTGTAAATCGATGGGGAAGCTTACCTGACCAGTTTTCTCGTTAAAGGTACCAGAGAAAGTGAGATAGTTCGTCGAATTCCCGAATAAACTCTGAGATTGAGTGGGATGAGCTTCTCCGTCATAAGTGGTGTAGACTTCTCTGACGAAGGTTTGGTCCTGTCTCTCTGCTGCACCGAGTAAAACAGTGTGAACAGATTGGGGGACTGTACTGGTGGAGAAGGCATTGGTGAACACGCGAACGATTGCTCCCGTGTTATCAACGAAGAATCCTGCTGTAGACGTGTTTGCGTACGAGAAGAATTGTTCATGATTAAAAGCATTCTTCACATAAATTGCGTTTCCCCAGTTATCATAACTGTAGTAGTTACTGTAGGATAGAGTAGAACCATCATTGTATATGTTTTCTTGAGTGATTTCATTTCTGGCGTTGTAACTGCAGGTGTATTTCTTCAGTGGCACACCTGCCGCATTTTTCACCACTCTTTCGGTGATCAATCCATTGGCAACGGTGAAATAGTAGGAACCCTGGGTGATGTCTGATTCATTCTTGACCGTCACCGTAGAAGAGGTAATTCCTGAGAATGAGCCATTGTACGCAAACACGGAGTGGCGTACCTGTCCCGTTTCGTACACCCTTTGATCTGTAACGTAGTACTTGTGATAATCGCCATCTGAAACCTTCGTGCACGAATAGGTCGTATACCCGCCCGTGACATACACAATGGAAGAGAGTAACCAGTCATTGTATCCCGTTGGCACGTAGTACCCTGATCCTGGTGGGACCTCCTGGTATGCATCGTAATAACTGTAGCTCGTCCTCCTGTTTAAGAAATCCTCCATCCACACCAATCTCCCATTGGTATCATAACTGTACTCGATTTCATTGTTGTTGTAGGTGACCTTCCATAACCTGCCGTTAGAATAACTGAGGGTAACGACACGCCCAATCGTGTCCGTAATAGAGGTTAGTGACCCACCAGAATAGGAAAAATTAATCACATTTTGATCTAAGTCTTTGCTCTGGGTCAGTTTCCCTGTCGTTGAGAATTCGTACACCATCCCATCATTCATCGTTAAGGTGTAGGTGTTATCTCCGTTCTTCACCAGGATGAAATGAGCTCCTTTGTGATTCTCGAATTGATTATTCACCCAGGCAATCTCGTATATGGTTCCTCCCCACAAGTGCAGGTATTTCTCACCAATATACGGTAGATTCAACTGCCATCCCTTTCCTACGTCCACGGGAGGAGCTTCATATTCGTAAGGGTCCACACCGTAAAAGACGGCAGGTGTTTCATACAATCGGGATATCACGACATCCAGACCTCGACCAGGTATTACCAAATCAGTCTGGGTCACAGTCAGATACCCCGTGGCTGGATTCACGTACTCAGTCAGATTCTGAAAGTATTGCCCATACGGCTGCAATCCAGAACTGGTCCACGCATCCTCGAAGGTCTGCATCGAAGGATCGATGACCACAGGATACACTGCCTGCTTCAACCAGTCTGACCCTTTCTCATCGATGACCTTGTGGAGTTCATGACCCATTTCCGTCTCCACGATCTCGTAATGCACATCAAAACACCTATTCCCTGCTGCATCTTCCATGAATGGTGGCAAAATCTCCAGAATTTCCTTTCCGTTTTCATCCAGAAACAAAATGGAACCATCTTCTTCAAATTCTGGTGTTATCCCTCCCCATGACATGGTCTGGATCAATCGGTTCAATTGTTTTTCCTCTTTCAGGACCACTGTCTCCTTTAACAAAGAAGTCTCCACCTTGTAGGATAGATCCACCGATTCCCACAGTTCAGGGACTGAAAGTGCATTCTCCTGTAAGACAGAAGTTTCATTCTTGATCTCACCCAGTCCTTCCTTCATCTCGAATTGAACCCATCTCTCACCGACACTCATCCTCACCGTCACACCCTTGAAGTAGACCTTGTAGTAGGGTGTCTCAGCCATGTACTCAAACTGCACATCATCACTTGTGTGGACCTCTAGTGGTGGATGATCTGGTACTGTAAAAGATCCAGAAGTCTCCTCAAGAACAGGTACAGCATCATTCAGTATGAGATGCCGTAATCGATCAAAAGACTGGTTGGTGACCATCTGAGCAGTATGATTTTCACCTGCAGCATATTCAACGTTAAAAGTCATTCCCATCAAAACAGTGACAATAACAATGTACGATATGCCTCTCATACACCCGGGATTAGAAGCATCTCCTCTCATGACGAGAACTTTGCACATCAATATATAAATCTTGGGATGAAATTCTGATATCAACTACACGCTCATTGTAATAGTGCATTTCTTTAGAAATGGAAATACAGTGCAGTATGCAATCTTATTTGCTCATATCCCACTGTAATAGGGAAACATTTTTAAGCGAACATGCAAAACACAAAGTAACAGTACAAGGAGGTGTAAAGATTGGTTGCCCCCGAAAAGAAAAAGAGGAGATTTAGGGAGTTATACGAGCTCCTTTTTGCTGATTATAGGATTAGGAATTATCGTATTTCTGAAAAGCTAGGCTACCGTTCTGTGGGTGCATTACTTGAGGAAGCCCGAGAAGAGAAGTATATCACAGGGCCGGAGATCAGAAAACTTTCTTATGCGAACACGTCGGAGCATGTGTACTTTTTCGATGCAGAGGACCCAAGTGTTGCCTATATGAAATACCGTAAAGACCCTCGAGTGGTCTACAATGCAAAATTGTATGGGTTCTGCAATTCATTGGTGATCTCCAGAGAGGAGATGAATGTTGATGGAGAAATCGCATTCAAGGGGCCTCGTTCTGATTACTACATGCCATTTGCACCCGACCAATCCTGGGAAAAAGCTCTGCAGAACATGCGAGAAAAAATTGAGATCTTCAGACCTGCAAATTACACACCACAGCAGTTTATCGCGAATCACGGGAATGAAACGGTAAGGTGGAATGACAATGATGAAGCGATGTACAGGTATTTCAAGTATGATCTGAAAAGGAAAACGGGACCACTGATAAAGGAACAACGGATTTCGGATGATACAGTCTACTACTGGTTCGAAACACTCGATAAACGGTGTACAATTTGTACAGGTTACTATCCAGAAACGGTCCTGGAATATAACACCTACATCTACTCGTTTGAAACTGATTACGAGGATTTTGTCGTAGAATTATTTTCTGAACTGCCTGCATCACCCTCTTTCTTCAAGGTTTCTGATAAATTGATCCTGTTTGCGTACTTACCTAAGAGATTGATGAAGGACACTGATTACTTGGAGGTAAATGCTTGGTACATTCCACTCGTAGAGATGAATCTTTTGAACAAGGGAATTATAAAGAAGAAAAGAGATGCTACCATCGCATACTACCGGGCAAAGGATTTCTAACCTGGCAAGCCTCCGCCTCCAGTGCCAGCACCCTCGCCGCCACATGGAGCAGGACCGCCAAGATCTTCTGCCACATCGTACTGTGAATCTGTTCCACTCAAAGGAAGGGCTTCGCCTATTTCTCCAACAGACATTCCCAGGACAATTCCTATCAACAGTAACAGGACTATTATCTTTCTCATTCTTCCACCTCTCTACCTCATTGCTATCTAACTTTAAAAGGGTTTGCCCACGAATTCTTTCCTTTACGGAATCTCTTAGTAGTACAGAAATGTTCTTAAGATGAAAAGCCTACTAATCAACCGAGGTTGGATCAATCATGGAAGGAACGATTTTTTGGAGGGAAGGTGAGAGAAATGAAGATCAAGCCTGAACAAAAGATAAGACAATACAGGCATATTTATGAACTCTTGTTTGACATTCCCCTCAGTTCGAAGCGAAAAATGGCAGAAACGCTTGGATTAGATTGGGCCACGATTGACAAGAGATTGAAGGAAGCCCGAGAAGAGAAGTATATCACAGGGCCGGAGATCAGAAAACTTTCTTATGCGAACACGTCGGAGCATGTGTACTTTTTCGATGCAGAGGACCCAAGTGTTGCCTATATGAAATACCGTAAAGACCCTCGAGTGGTCTACAATGCAAAATTGTATGGGTTCTGCAATTCATTGGTGATCTCCAGAGAGGAGATGAATGTTGATGGAGAAATCGCATTCAAGGGGCCTCGTTCTGATTACTACATGCCATTTGCACCCGACCAATCCTGGGAAAAAGCTCTGCAGAACATGCGAGAAAAAATTGAGATCTTCAGACCTGCAAATTACACACCACAGCAGTTTATCGCGAATCACGGGAATGAAACGGTAAGGTGGAATGACAATGATGAAGCGATGTACAGGTATTTCAAGTATGATCTGAAAAGGAAAACGGGACCACTGATAAAGGAACAACGGATTTCGGATGATACAGTCTACTACTGGTTCGAAACACTCGATAAACGGTGTACAATTTGTACAGGTTACTATCCAGAAACGGTCCTGGAATATAACACCTACATCTACTCGTTTGAAACTGATTACGAGGATTTTGTCGTAGAATTATTTTCTGAACTGCCTGCATCACCCTCTTTCTTCAAGGTTTCTGATAAATTGATCCTGTTTGCGTACTTACCTAAGAGATTGATGAAGGACACTGATTACTTGGAGGTAAATGCTTGGTACATTCCACTCGTAGAGATGAATCTTTTGAACAAGGGAATTATAAAGAAGAAAAGAGATGCTACCATCGCATACTACCGGGCAAAGGATTTCTAACCTGGCAAGCCTCCGCCTCCAGTGCCAGCACCCTCGCCGCCACATGGAGCAGGACCGCCAAGATCTTCTGCCACATCGTACTGTGAATCTGTTCCACTCAAAGGAAGGGCTTCGCCTATTTCTCCAACAGACATTCCCAGGACAATTCCTATCAACAGTAACAGGACTATTATCTTTCTCATTCTTCCACCTCTCTACCTCATTGCTATCTAACTTTAAAAGGGTTTGCCCACGAATTCTTTCCTTTACGGAATCTCTGGATATTAACAATGACAAACTATATTAACCAGTTCCGAAGAACGGAGGCAAGAAGGACACAAAACCGTTATCCGAAATTTCAATACCTTTCGGCACGGATATTTCACCCCCTTAAAAGAGGAGCTGGAGAAATTCGCCAGCTCCTCACAGGGGTGAAATATTGCTCTTACCAAACACGCTCAAAGACAGAAAAGGAACTCAGTACGAAGAAGAGCCAGAGCTGCCCCCCGAAATAGTCTCTCATTCCATGATGGAGTGTACATGGATTTCACCCCCCTGGGGAGACAGGATAGTTCCTTGACTTCCCCTTGTAAGTCCCTCAAGGCAGGCTCTTCAGCAGGAGGTTCAAGCGTGTTTCCATCTCCTTCGAACCTCCTGCACTTTCTAAACACTAATCAGGTAGAGGGTCCACGTATACCTTTCCATTTTTTTCACCTCCTTCGCTTTGGTGGGCCCTCTGCGTCTATCTGGGGGATAAAGGAGGTCTCGTCAAGAGGGGGTTCGAGGTTGGTTTCAAAAAGTGTTCAAGTGGTGCTTGGATCTCCTCACTTTTCGTGAGAATACCTGGCCCCCTCATCACAGAATAATTCAGAAGAGAAAAATCAAAAAAGAAGAGGTGATTTCGTGCAGAAAAATACCAGGAAAGCTCTCAAAGAAGAATTCGAAGAAGAGGTGCAACCTCTGTTAGATTGTGTATCCAAAGCACCCCTCACCTACCTGAAAGAGACTGGAAAAAGCTCTGAAGAGGATCTCTTGACATTGGATGCAGTGACTGAGGAATCTGCATCTTTCATAGATAAAATGCTCAAATTTGGACTCCTTGAAAAAGGAGACGATGACACGGTGAAAATCACAGAGAAGGGGAAAGAGATACTTGCTTCACTCAAAAAACTAGAAGAGGTTCAAACGAGGTAGTTTCTGACATAGGTGATACCGTGAAGAAAGGTCACATTTCCAGATTACGGAAATTGTACTCTCGCAAAGGGACAGTAGAGATTTTAGAGTATGTGGATAGTCACAAGGAGTGCGAGATTTCTGATCTGGAAAGAATTGCAACTCCCTTCGTAGTGGAGAAGAGACTACAAACGTTTCGGACATTACAGTTAATGACTGAGAGACTGGAGTTAACAGATGCGGGGAAGAAGTACCTTGGGATAATCAGGGTAATAGAATCATTAAATGAAGGGGTGAAAACGTGGAAAGTGAACAAGGCGAAGATTTGAGATTTCTAAAGATTTTGTGGTTGAAAGGGACAGCTGAAATCCTCCAGTACTTAGTTGATCACGAAAAGAGTCAGTACCGTGATCTGGAGCCATTGGCAAGCACGTACACGTTGAGTACTCGATTGGGTCAGCTCTTAGAGTGCGGGTTAATTGAGCACTACTTTGAGAAAACAGAGAGAAGGAAGGAATGGTACCAAATCACAGAAAAGGGGAGGAAGGTCTTAGAATCGATGAAAGTTCTCAAGGATGCAGTGAAAGGGGAGTGACATGGCAGATTTTATAATCATTTATTCCATTATTGTGCGAGGTTCTACTCTTGTGACTCTGGCGAAGGCGGCGGGGACATGAGTGTGGACCTGTTAGAGTAGTGAAGGAGGGTGAGAAAATGAAAAATTCACTGGAAAAAAGGTTACCACGTTACCATTTGATCTATGAAGAGGTGCACGAGAATCCTTTTATTCCCATCTACCAGATAACGAAGAGGACTGGCATATCCCGGAGTACCGTGTCACGGTATCTTGAAGAAATGTATGAACATTCCATTTTGAAAGGTCCTATGCTGTTCTTAAATCCTGCAGAGAACTACCACGAGTACGCAGCCTTTGTGCGATTTGAGAATCCTTCAACAGTGTACGAAGACTTTAAAGGGTTCTCCTACGTAACTTCGAGGAATCTCTGTCTGGGTGAATGGGACCTCATGTTAACGTGTGAGAAAATGTTCAATTTCTCTCTCCTGAAAGGATTCAAGAAATGTGTGTACCAGGGCGTGAAAGGAGTAACCTATGCCTCAAAGGTGACCTCTTTGAACTGGGAGACTTCAATGGAGAAAATCAAGGATTCTTTAAATCCACCCGAAGAGAAAACGTCTTTATATGAAGAGATACCTCACAATCCCTGGAATGAGAAGGAATGGACACTCTATCACAGGTTCAAAGACAATGTACGAGTTCTGGTGATGCCTGTTCTCAGAGAATGTGACACCCGTTTTGAGCACTTCCAGAAGTGGTTCAAAACGATCGACGATTTCACCCGTGCGTATTGCGGATTCTACCCTTACGGGTACGAGAACTACTTCAGAGCACACTTCTTATTTCGCTCAGACTATCAAAGACAGTTAAGTGTTATTCTCGGATTACTACCATCTACTTCCCATTTCTTCTCTTTGGGAGACTACCTTTTTAGTGAGGTCTGTTTTCTCAACAAGAAAGAACAGGACGATCTCTTTTCCGTAATCTACCAGTTAGGAGAAAAGGGGTACTTCACTCATTTTTATCAATCGTCACTGATGTCTAAAGGTGAGTAGATGGGCAAAATCTCGAGAGGACAAAGGATAAATTGCTATTTCAAAATCTTCGAACAAATCTACGAGAACCCTCTCCTATTTATCTACGATACCTCACAGAATATCGGACTGTCCAGGAATACGGTAGCCAACTATTTGAACGAAATGTACCGGTCCGGTATCCTCCGTGGACCTGAGATTTCCATGAAAGCAGCTTCCAATTACCGAGAGTACGTCCACCTTTTGAACTTTTCAGATCCGCAACTGTGCTTTAGAGGATTGAAGAGATTCCCTCACGTCCTCTACCACGCCCTCACCTTTGGAGACTGGAACACCATGATACTCACGGATAGACCTTTAGACTTCTCAAAATTGGTGGGCTTTCAAAATACAGTACACTGGGGAGTGAGAGACTGTGTCTGTACACCAAAGGCGGAACTGATTGCCTGGGATGAATGGTTAAAAGGCTGCCACGAACAGATTGCTGCATTCACACCCGGGCGGAATCAAGCCAAGAATCGAAAACTAATCTCCCTCCCCTGGAAAGAAAAAGAGTGGGCCTTGTTCCACGCCTTCAAATCCAATCTAAGGCAGCCCGTAACTCCATTATTGCGGAAGATCAAGGTACGATACGAAATCTACAGTGCATGGATGAAAACTTTACAAGAGTACTGCACCATCCACACAGGATTCTACTCTCACGGACACGAAGCCTACGGGAGTCATTGCTTCCTCGTTTTCACTGACTACAAAGAGGAAGTGAAGTCTCTCTTCTCCTCATTCCCCGCCACCCCCACCATCATGGAGGTTGGATCTGCATTGCTGGTCTCTGTGAAGGCGACCTCTTCCCGTCATGCTGGAGATCTGTTCTCCACCTTTTACGACATGAAGGTGAAAAAGTTGATAAAAGCCTTCAGTCAAGCGTACGTGCTCTCCCATTCTGAAGAATCCCAGATGATACCATGAGCTAACGATTACAGAAAAAAAGGAGCAAATAATAAGATAACAAGGAGAGAAAAAGTATAGTAAATATAAGGAGGATGGACTCCTCTTCTCTTTTCCTTTTTCTTTTCAAATTTAAAGATGGAATAAGACCTCATACAATCACAGATCACATTCTGTAGTAGGTTCTGTCTTTACTCTTTTCAGCTTTTGATTTCCCCCTTGCGGCGTGAGCCATTACCGTGCCAAAAATGAGGACTAACCCAAAAATGAATGATAACTTATTATACACCAGAATTCATTCTGGTTTCCGGGCAACAATCAATGCGAACCCAAAGAATTTTTTCGTGTCTTTCCTCCTTTCCATGATCCTCTTGGCCGGAGCTGCCTTTACCACGCCATATCTCAGTTTTGAACTGGTAATTATGTCGTAAATCACTCGAAACGTATAGTAAATGAAGCCACTCCAACCCATGACCTTGATGAGATCCCTCGTTATTTGCATTGTTGGTTTCCTAATGATCTCGATCACGGTCAGTCCCGCATCCTCGAAAAACGCCCTGAATTCCGTCGGTGTGTACCGTCCAAGACCCTGGCCAGGTCCCATAGAACCCTTGAGAAGCCCGCGGATGCGTTCCCGCAACTCAGGTGGTGTTGACTCGTCGCAAAACACTTCGTTCGCTCCCACTCGCCCCCCCGATTTCACCACTCTCGCAATGTCGTGAAGTGCTTTTTGAATCGTAGAAGCCTCCCCCACTATGGTTAAGAAAGACTCCATGATCACCACATCAAAAAAACCATCTTCGAACGGCAGCTCAGTCGCATCTGCCACCTCAAATTCAATGGCGACGTTCTCTTTACGTGCTCTCTCTCTTGAGCGCGCAACCATTTTCTCAGAGACATCAACACCAACAACGCGACAGCCATAATTTTTCGCGATTCGGCAGGCGGTGAACCCTGTCCCGCACCCAACATCCAATACGTTGCTCTTCTCATTGACACCTAACAGCTGTAACAGTTCGCTGGTGGCTGCTAACCCACCCATATGCACGATAGGGATGTCCCACTGGCCTACGAGATCATAGTAGTCGCGTTTTATCCGTTCTTCCTGGGATAGTTCTTCTTGGTTCATAAATTAACCTCTCCCTTTTTGTTCATGTTGTGATATAAATGTTATGATATAATAATCTACCTCTTTCTCAGCCTCGGGTTGACGATCTGCTCTGTCCCAACACCAACCAGGTAAAACCCTAACGTCAAAACCGTGATACAAAACCCTGGGGGCAAAGACCAGAAGGGTGCCTTGAAAGTGAACCCCATCGTGTTGCACCACTGCAGCATCATACCCCAGGACATAGTTGTTGGATCTCCTAACCCGATGAAGCTCAGAGTAGCTTCAGACATGATGGCACTCGTGACTGCAAAGGACATGTACAACAAGGCGAGGGGCAAAATGTTGGGTGCAATGTGCCTGAACACGATCCTGAAGTCACTAGCTCCACTGACCCTCGCACTCTCCACAAAGGGGCGCTCCCGTAACGATAACACCTGCGCCCTGATCACCTTTGAAGCACCCGGCCACCCCAGCAGGCTGATCAGCACCACAATGTTCCAGATGTTCATCCCTCTCAGAAGAGACCCAATTAACACAATCAGGGGAAACCCAGGTAAGGTCATGATGATGTCTGCTGTTCTCTGCAGTAGTGAGTCAACAATCCCTCTGTAGTACCCTGAGACCAACCCCACGACGGTGCTCAGAAAGACAGAACACACAGCAGCTGAAACCCCGATCAGTAGAGCCCACTTGGCACCCTCCAGCAACTGGCTGAATATATCTCTCCCCATGAAGTCTGTACCCAAAGGATGTCTCAACGAGGGTGATGAGAGTCCCTCCACCTCTGGATCAGTCCCGTACAGCGGTTTATACATCTCGTCTATTCTGGGCGGTATGTAAGAGATTAAGGCCATGACCAGAAAGAAGATCAAAATACCTACTCCTACTAACCCAACTTTCGTCTCCTTGAACAAATTCCAGATATTTGTGATCCTTTCCTTCCTTTTACTCCATTTCATTTTGGGGGTACGCATAGCTTCCACATGCATCACCTAGTACTTGATTCTGGGATCCAGATAGGCGTACAGGATTTCTGTTATCAGGATTGCCACCAGCAACAGTGCGCCCATGATGATGAAGGCTCCCTGGGCCACAGGATAGTCATAGTTCATGGCTGCATTCAAAAACTCAGCACCCAACCCTGGCCAGCCGAAAACTCTCTCCACAATCATACTCCCACCCAAAGAGCCCACCAGAGAAAGGGTGAAAACCGTGACCATGGGCAGCATGACATTTCGCCCTGCATGGTGGTCGCGAATCACGTCTTCTGGCAACCCCTTGGCCCGTGCAGTGGTAATGTAGTCCTCACCCAACGTTTCGAGCATGACATTCTTCATCATGAGCATGATTCCTGCAAAAGAGATGATGACTCCCACTGTTAAGGGCATGAACAGGTGGTATCCTATGTCGAGAACCTTGACAAAAGTGCTCGTCTCCGCTGAAGTGACCCATAAGGCGTCAGTCTTTATTCCACTTATAGGAAACAGCCCCAGCCTGTAGGAAAAGACCCACAGTGCCAGAAGGCAAATCCAGAACACAGGCATGGAATAGAGGAACATGCCCAAAACTGTAGACCCATACTCTAACTTTCCACCTCTTTTCCAGGCAATGTACCGACCCAGATACATTCCCAGGGAAAAAGACAGCACCATCACGGAGGTGAAAAGCAAAACAGTGGCTGGCAGCTTTTCTTTGATAATGTCATAGACATCTTTGCCACCAAGGTAGTATGAGTTACCGAACTTACCGTGCAGCAAATTCTTTATGAATATGACGTACTGTTCTGGATACGATTTGTCCAGTCCCCACAGTTCCCTCTGTTTTTCCACCATTTCAGGGGTTTTTTTAGGGTTCGCTGCCATTCTTATGCCAGCAGGGTCTGAAGGCATCATTCTGAACAGAGCAAAGGTCAAGGTGGCAATAATGAACATCATTACCACAATCCCTACCGTTCTTTTTACTACAAATCTGAACATAGACATTTTTCACACCTCCTTCCACCTCAAAGAGTGCAGGCCGGAAATAGGAGAGTTCATGACCAAAATGCTCCTGTGCGTGGTGCTGACAGCATCAGGAATGTCTCCAGAGCCTGGCACACCAGAATACAATCTTTCTTCCCATGGTCCTCTGAAGGCCTGCCTTACCGCTCATATCTTTTTCTGTGCAGCCAGCGAAGATGTATCTTTCGAGTAGTTACTATTAAACATAGTACCTATTTATAAACGTTTCTGTCGACACTCATCGAAGAGAGGAAGCGAACCTATTCTCATGTAATGGGTTATGTTTCATGATAGAGTAACCAGTTAGAATAAGAAATAGGGGCTTTTTTTAGCATCGTGTGCAGTAAGTTCAGTTGGTGAGGTTAAATGTACTGTTTCCACCTCTTATCAGGGAATAGAAGAGGAGAAAAAGACATTACTTAACTCTGGCTGCTAACGCTGCAGTTCTCTCACCCAGTTCTCTGCAGTACTTCGCTGCTTCCTCGTCTGGGGCTTCGACACAGGCTGCACCGTAATGCTTGTTGTCAGCCCTCCCCTGGATTATCATGCCGTGGACGAGCATTGCTTCCAGGATGGAAAGAATAGTTGTCTCCGCACCCGTGGCAGTTCCGCCAGCACTGGTGAAAGCAGCACCCACTTTTCCTGCGAGTTTCCCGTGGATTTTTACGGATTTGTCGAACAAATTCTTTATTCCTGACGACATCAACCCATAATAGGTGGGTGAGCCAACGATAATTGCGTCTGCTTCCAGTAAATCTTCCAAAATAGTCTCATCTACTTTTTTTACTGTTACCGCAGCAGTAACCATTTTTGCGCCTTCGGCCACAGCAAAAGCCATCTTTTCTGTGTTCCCACTCCTTGAATCGTACACGATTAAAATTTTTTTTGTCTTTGATTCATTCATTTGGATCACCTTCTGTAGGAGGATGAACCTCACTTCTCCTTTCTTAGAAAGTGGGTCATTTAAATGTTTACAGTCTCTGGCAGATTACAAGAGGTCTCTGCTATCATGATTTTCGAAACTCGGTGGATAAATAGAAATTGAAAGGAAAGATCATGGATTTTTTTTGATTTCTTTTTGGGTTATGAAACGTTATAGGTACTGAGGAACGTGGGTAAATGAGAAATTGATTACAGTAACGACTTTCGTAAAAGAAGGACGACCACCACGATGACAAGGAGAAGGACACCTGCTATGATTAATGGTGTGATTTCTGGATTGGATTCTGGAGCATCTTCCATAACACTGAGGAAGGCGCAGTAAACTGCTGTAGATGCGGCATTAAGCTCTTTCTGGACAATAGTTTTATCTTTTGTCTGAACCCAGGTATTCCAGTCTTCTTTTCCCTGTGAAGCACCTTCTACCATGAGTGAGAAGAGACTTGAACTGCAGTCTTTCTGGATTTCGGGAGGGAGCCCGATTGCCTGTTCTTCAAAGAGCTGGTGAAGTTTAGACGATTCTTCTGGTGTCGTGTGGGGGGCAGCAAAGTTGTCGGTAATGTAGTGGGAGGCGATACCGAGATCGAGAGAACACTCAACAATTTCTCTCTTTTTTCGATGAATTTTTGCATTTTCTAACCAGTATGCTGCCTTTATGTAACTTTGGGGGTAGGAGTGGTTCTCAAAATCTTCTAAGTCCTTATCTGGTACGAGTGATCCTCGTTTCAAGGCCGGAAGGTCTATCTGCTTCTTAATATCTGAAGGGAGTTCCTGGTACACTGTTTCCACGATAGTTTCGTGGGTGTCCCATTTCCACGCATTTGAGGGTTCACTCAAGATCACCAGGAGGATGAGAACCCACACCACTTTTAGGTTCATGGGCCTCCATGTTACCAGCAGTATATATCTACTACGGTTCCTTGGGCATCTGTATCACAATCTCTATCGTTATTCCAGATTGCTCCACACTGCCCTTCAGTCCACCCTCAGTACAATGCGGAATGGTACCTCCCTTTAGACTCAGTCACTGGACGCAATGAGAGACCTGTAGGCAATCCCTGTTTGACTGAGTTTGTTGGATCTGATGCTCTTACTTGCCTCGACATCTGCCATCCCCAAAAGTTCCCTGGGTGACACGCCTTTCTTCGTCTTGCTGTAATCAACGTAAGCAAAAAAATATTTAGACCAGAAAGGAGAGATGAATTCAACGTTTTTCTTCTCTGCAAACTCCACGACGAGTTCCAGGAATTTGGCATCCAGAGGTTGCCAGAAACTGAAGACATCCCGTGAGATGATGTCAGCTGCTGATGCACCTCCTATTTCTCTTTCCCCTGCCTTGTAGAGCCAGCATTCTCCGATGATGATCCTTTTCTTGTATTTTGCGGCCGTATCCGCATCCTGCACTGCCCTTGCGAGGAAGTTGCGATTCACAGGATAGATGTGGAGGTCTATGTAGTCTACACTCGTCTCTCTTGCGAGGCCCTCGATGTAGGCAGGGTCATCCCAATTTCCCGCACCAGCTCCCACGAGCGTCTTTTTCCTGTCCAATCCTTCCAGAACGTACGTGACCAGTTCTATGAATTTCTCCGGAGGCAGCGCAATGCCTGTGATGTCTGACTCGGTGGAAGGCTCATTTGCCACTGTTACATAGTCAGGCTCTATTTCCTGTATTATGATCGTTATGTGTTCCCTCGTTTCCCTCTTGAGCTTCTCGAAGGTCAGGTCAGTGTAGTCCACCCGCACCTCCGTGAACGTGGGGTCCGTGAACAGGGGACCTGTGCCTGCAAGCATTCTCATGTGCCTTCTCTTCAGTTCGTCAGAAAGCCTCTTGTAGAATGCAAGATATTTTTCCGAATTGGGAAAGTCTGGAGAAAGGACAGGATACTTAATGGCTACCTTCACACCCTGGATACCCATGGACTGCAACCGATCCAGGTAGAGGATTATGCCCTCCCAGGCTTCCTCTCCGAACAATGCCTCCCCGCGATGGGCATTGGCAGGAAGGAGTTCTGTAGCGAAAACGATGGGATGTTCTTTGTTAGGCTGGGATTGGAGCAGAGTCTCGAATTCAGATAGGCGAAATTCGAGTTCGGAATAGAGGGTTCTGTATTCAGAAGGCACGGTAAGTGAGGTTTTCCCAGAATTTTGGGTGCAGCTGGGGGTAAGAAGGAGGAGAGCAACTATTAACCCAAGAGAGGCGCGGTGGTTCTTGGTTCTTGGAAGTTCTGTCTTGCATTTCATGGGTTCACCTGTGTTCTCTTGTCTGTGTAAGTATAAGAAGATTGCGAGCAATTGTTCTGGAACATTGTTACAGAAAAGAGATTTCAGAAGATGATGTCAAATTCTTTTCTTCGGAGAGGTTTATGTTATTCCAAGAGGAAAAAACACTATGAAATACAGGATACGTCATCTCTGCCAAGGTCCCAATGAAGAGGGAACTGCGATTGCAGACAATCGATGTATACTCCTCATATTTTACCGGCAGTATATATCTACTATGGTTCCTTGAGCATCTACGAGATATGCACAATCTCCATCGTTGTTCCAGATTGCCCCATACTGCCCTTCAGTCCTCCCCCAGTACAAGGCAGAAGTGGTATTGATTCCTGAACCAGTATAGACTATTACCGATTGTCCTGCTCTTAACACAAATCCATTCGGAAAGGAGAAAATATGGTCAGTTGCCCGCTGCTTCACGTACGCATCATCATACAATTTCCATCCTGACATAGTGACATCTTGATTGCCATTGTTGCAGATTTCAACCCACTCTCCATTGAGGTTGTAGTTATCATCTCCTGATGCATTGTAATTAGCTGCGCAAATTTTAATGCTGATAACACTTTGTATGACAGGACATCCTTTGTTGGTCCTCTCTCCCTTTTGCTGGGGACAATCATCGTAACAGTCTTCGAGCCCATCTCCATCACTATCTTTAGGACAGCCTCGTGTGTTGACTATAGGACAATCTGAATAAGGGCAGTCATCAGCATAATCGGGGATGCCATCCTTGTCACTATCAGTGGGAGGAGGCTCTTGTTCTTTAGAGACATTACTTTGATTTTGTAGGCGAATTTCTGGGGGAGGTTGATACGATGGAGCTTCCGATGGGGAACTCAGGTAGTTGTACAGGTAAGCTAGAGAAAGTAAAGAACCAATGAGTATGGCTGCTAAGACAATTCTTGAAGGAGTTACTGATGTGGTTGAACTATCAGTGGAAAGTCTTGTCCCGCATTTCATGCAGAAGATAGCTCCCTGGGGATTTTCTTTTCCACACCGTGGACAATACACTACACTCACGATTGTTTTGATATCTTCCTCTATAAAAGGTTATCTGGTTTTGAGGTTGTCATAAATTGTGGTGCTAGAAATTCTGGATTGCTTGGGTATCAAGAACTGTAGAAATAGTTAAAAAAAGGTAATAAAATGTCATAGCTGTGACAAAGTTGAAATAGACACGAGACAATTTGACAACTCCAGATTTAGTGGTCCATGAGCTTCATGATCCTGTCAAAGATATTTTTCTCAAGATTACCTCTTTTCTTTTCCATAGATTATTTGAAAAGGTAGAAAAGGATTAAACGTCCTCAGCCCTTCTCCTTAAGCATCTTCAACCCTTCTTCATACCCCAGATCGAAAGCCTTTATATTGGCCCCCACCGTTTTGGGCGGTAACACCTCTCCAATCACATCCTTTAACACCGTCTTATCCAGAGGAAATCCCGGCAGCGCACTGGCACACCCTAAGAGGACCACGTTCTCAGCCCTCGCATTCCCCGCGGCACGAGCTAACCCTGTGGCGTCTACCAAGAAGATGTTTGTGGTAACCTCATGCAGCTTCTCAACAATCTCTTTCACTGTCAGATACTTCAGTTCACTCCGGTTCTTCACAATCTGATCCGTCTCTATGATGGGGTGTAAAATCCTCTCATTCACAATGATAAACCCCTGGTCTCTCACGTATTCTATGTGCCGCAGCGTTTCCATGGCCTCCATGCTGATAAGAAAGTCTGCACACCCGTACGGTATTAAAGGACTGTACTTCTCACCGATCCGCACATGCACGTAGATGGACCCACTTCGCTGTGCTAACCCATGTTCTTCAGCTGTGATCACCTTCATGTCCAATCTATTGCACGCCACACCCATGAGAGAGGATAAAACCATTAACCCCTGTCCCCCCACTCCCGCCAGCATGATGTCACACATGGGCATCACCCCCTGATTTTATAGCATGAGCAGGACACAACAGAGCGCACACATTGCAGTCATCACATAAATCAGGTAGTATGCGGCTTTTCCTCGTTTCCATATCCATTTCTAGAGCAGGGCAGTAAAAGTCACGGAGACAGGCATGAATTGCTTTACATTCAGTTTCATCCACTGCATTGGGAATGATAACTTCGCCGCGACTCCTCCGCAATCGATCATGGTACAAAGCACAGGGACCTTTTGAAATAATGACAGAAACACCGTCGTACTGTAAGGCTTCTCGTATTTTCTCCACGTTGTTCAAGAGGTCAAAGGCGTTCAGGATGGTGATGTGGTTCACTCCTACTGCTTTTACCACACTCTCTATGTCAATCTTTTTCACAGGAGAGGGTCCAAAATCGGAGCCAGGATTGGGCTGCTGACCAGTCATGGCAGTCACCGTGTTATCCAGGATGATGAGCGTGAATTTATGATTATTGTGGACAGCATTGACTAACCCAGGCAATCCTGCATGGAAGAAGGTGGAATCTCCCATCAAATTGATGATATTATCACTTAACACGTGCTGCATCCCGGAAGAGAGGCCTAGTGAGGTTCCCATGGCGAGTAACGTGTCTGTGAAGGTGAAGGGTTCCAGCAATATCATGGAGTAACACCCGATGTCATTGGTAATGACGTAGTCTGTGTTGTTGATGGCCTGCCGCAGTGCGTATAACGTCCCCCGGTGGGGACATCCGGGGCAGAAGGTGGGAGGCCTCTTGGGGAGGATAGATTTCAAGGATTCGGCACGGGAGACGTACTGGTCAAAATCGATGGGTGAGGGAATGTTCAGAGCAGAAGAGATCCCTTTTACCACCACAGGGACGTTGTACTCTCCGACACAGCTAAAGTGGTCGGTGTATTTCCCGTATATGGTAACAGATGGATTGTTGTCCTTGGCAATAGCTGTTACGTGTGACTCCAGGTAGGGCATGAGCTCTTCGACGATGACCAGGGTTCTCACCCTCGTCAGAAAATGAGCGATTAACTGGTGCGGGAGGGGGTGTGTCGTACCCAGTTTGAGTATGTGCGGCTTTATCTTGAGGAGGGTTACAGCTTCCATCACGTAGGCGTAGGATATTCCTGACGTAATGATGCCGTAATCACCTTCTCCTTCAATTACTTTATTGAAATCACTTGTTTCAAATTCTTTTTCAATTTTCTTCAATTTCTCCAGGGCTTCTGCCTTTAACCGTCTTGCAGTAGCCTGCAGCGTGTAGTAGGGGGCTTTAACCTCTTTCCAGCTCTTTTTTTCTAAAGGAGTCCTCTTCACCTCACCAATGGAGACGATCCCGCTCTGGTGATTTACTCGCGTGGACGTCCGAACGAGTACCAGTATCTTGTATTTTTCAGACAAATCAAAGGCCCATTTCACCATGTCGTAAGCCTCCTGTGCTGAAGAGGGCTCTATCATGGGGATGTGGCCTGCGGGAGCGAAACATCTCCCATCCTGTTCACTCTGGGAAGAATGGGCGTGAGGATCATCTGCTATTAATAAGACTACTCCTGCATTGACCCCCGTATACCCTAGAGAGAAGAAAGAATCACTCGCTACATTCAATCCAACGCTCTTCATGGAGGTAAACCCTCTCACCCCTGCCATGGAGGCGCCAGCGGCAGTCTCTAAAGCTACCTTCTCATTGATGGCCACCTCCATTTTCAAATCAGGGAAGTGACCCGAAAGCGCATACACCGTATCCAGGATCTCACTGGTGGGAGAGCCGGGGTAAAATGCAGCTACTTTAACATCTTTTTCTAGAACAGCCCTGGCTATGGCCTCATTAGCCAGTAAAAACGCTTTTTTAGGATGTGGGTCCAAAAGATCCTTCATCATGTGATCACCCTTTGCTATACGTTGTTCAGACAGGTGACTGTGTGCTGTTTTTGAAAATGGTCTCTGATGGAAATTGCATTCCGAAGTGCTGAACAATTGTTAGAATGATCACAAATTTAAAAACTTTTTTGTATCAACGTGAATTGAATGGTCTTTTGATTTGATTTAGTGTTGAAGTGAAAGCAAAGTGCAGTACCTGTTTGGGTAAACACTGGCCAAAAGTATTTAAGGCGTAGTACATTCGCTCATTGATGAGGACTTTTGTCATGAACAGACCAAAAGTAGTAGTGTATGCTGTTGCTTCAGTGGACGGAAGAGTAACACTTGCACCCGACGTTCTTCTCCTCTTTGAACACGAAAGATGGGAAGCTGCTGCAGGACCCTGCAAGGAAAATGAGGAACACCTTGAATGGCTCAAGTCCATCCACAATCCACAGGTCATTCTCGAGGGGAGCAGCTCTTTTGTCACCAGTAATGAGAACCTTGAACCATTCCCACCCTTTGAGGGTGACTCCACGTTAGGTGAGGATTTTTTACCAGAAGATATTGTCCATCATCCAGGACATAAGGGGTGGTTCACCGTCATAAACAGTAGGGGACGCATACGATGGGCTTACAAAGAACAGGAAGGGTGGTATCTCTTAAATGTGGTCTCCTGCAGGACGCCACCTCCGTATCTGGCTTACCTTCGCAGTGAGAATATTCCCTACGTAGTGGCAGGAGAAGAGCGCGTCGACCTTTGTAGAGCCATGGAAAAACTAAAATCCACGCTGGATGTTACCTGCGTACTATCAACAGCGGGAGGTAAACTGAACGGCGCACTCTTGCGTGCTGGACTCGTGGATGAAATTAACATAGTATTCTTTCCAGCCATTATTGGTGGGTTCAAGACACCGTCATTATTTGACTCACCAGAGTTACAACCTGAGGAAGTACCGACGCGACTTAATCTGATCTCTGCCCACATTCAGGCCAATGGACATGTTTGGCTCCGTTATGACGTTATTAAGTAGAAAAAAGGAAAAAATGAGTAGTGCTTTCACCAACCCACTCTTCAAACAAATCAGTTAAATCGCACTGGCAGTGTTCTTCAGCAAGTTGTTTGAACCCTTCACTGGTACTGATTCCCCATTTGTAGGTCTCGTAGTAATCATGCAGGAATGTGTCGAATGAGTGTTGTCCCATCGTCTCTGCCAGAGCCTCAATGAAGAGGGCACCGCGGCCGTAGACGATCGATGTGTACTCCTCATCTGAGGTGTATTCATAAGAGGGCAGACCAATGGGAATGTCCTCCCTATTCGTGAGGTCCCAGAGTTCGTACCACCACTCGCGATACTCTTGAGCAGCAGCCTCACCGTGGACATCGGTGTAGTAAAGCATTGTCACATACTCGGTGACAGCCTCATCAAGCCAGGGTTCATCCACCTGGTCATTCCCTATGACGTTGTAAAACCACTGGTGACCAACCTCGTGCGCTACCGTGCCTTCAAGAACGTCACGAGATGATTCCCCTTCTGTGACGACATCGAGGTCATAGAGCTCCTCAGAGATTGCCACTACACCGGGGTACTCCATACCGTCTACCTCCAGGGGCGTGCTCACAATATCAAGTTCTGTGTAGGGATAGATGCCAAATCGGTTGTTAAAACTCTCTAGTGCGTCTTTTGCAACCTGGAGGGCCACTTTTGCCCCTTCCTTTTGTCCTGAGAGGGCATAGCTATTGATAGTTGTCTCTCCTACTTTGTCAGTTACCACACTGTAACTCTCACTGGCTGCTAAATAAAAATCGCGTGCAGGGCCCACCGCGAAGGCCAGAACCTGGTCATCACCCTGGAATTCACGGCTGGTAGTGATCCCTGAGGCAACAACCTTTACATCGACAGGTGCAGTGACGCGCACCAGATAAAAGGAGGCATCTAAGGAGGTCGAATCGCCGTATGGGGGCGGGATTTCCAGGTTCCACTTTTCATCATCGTAAACAGGGATGACAGGGTAACAGTTATCGAGAACCAGAACCCTATCAAAGTAGCCGAACAAGCCTTCGCTGTCTTTCGCATCCTGCGCCACTTCTACAGTGAAATCCATTTTAATGATAGCCTGTTCTCCCGGCTTCAAAGCCTGGGGCAGCAGTACACGGAGAGCACTGTTCTCATGCTGGTAGGAAGGTTTGACGTCCTTATCATTCACCTTAACTGCAGAGACAGTGGATTCACCGCCCATTATGTTGGGAAATAAGCGGAAATAGATCTCGTTTAAAGGTTCATTCTCACGATTCGTGTACCGTACCTCTTCATGCCCCTTGAGGAGGAGAAACCCTTCAGAAATGGTGAGGTCGATGTGGTACACTGTTGCATCTGACAGATGATCGGTGGCTGCCTGTTCCGAACTGACCAGTCCTTCACGAAAGAGCGTATAATCATCCCAGGCTGCATCAGACACGTGCTGGGTGTCACTCTGTCCAGGTACTGGTGTTTGTGTGATCTGCAGCACCGCAATGTAACCTCCCACCAACGCCAGTACTATAACAAGCACAATAAGTGGTTTTCTCATATTCTGCATCCTCCTGGATTATAGTCAAAGGCCATCCTCTTCATCATGAACAGAGATAATCTCTTGAGAGAGGTGCTTCCAACTGTGTCATTATTAGCATCTACTCCTTCAGATAGACTGTATAAAAATCTTCGCATGTTCTCATTGACGGCTTGAAAACCACTCAACCCACGAAAGCCACCAAGGTTATACTCTCTTCTGACCTTGAACTAAACTTTTTAAATTGAGAGTTTTTTCATCTGAGGAAACTCTTTTATGAAGAAAAGTCTATGAGTTGTTATGGGAAAAAAATCGGTTGAGGAAATCTACGATCAATACGCAAAAGGGTATTCTACAGAGGATTTTGCGCCATGCACATTTGACACTGCCAGAAGTGCAATGAGATTCGCAGATAGCATCACATGGCATTTTCTTACAAAATACCTCCCGGAAGACACATCTATTAAAATATTAGATGCAGGTGCAGGTGATGGTTACTGGGCACAGAAATTCATTGAAAAAGGATACAAGAACATTGTTCTGGCAGATCTGTCACAGGGTATGCTTGATGAAGCAGAAAAGAGACTAGCTCACCTTGCATGTGATGCTGAATTCACAAAGTCAGACATCTCTGATATGAAAGAGTTCGAATCACAGACCTTTGACTATGCCTTCTCCCAGTATGACGCCGTTTCCTACTCCATGGACCCTGGAAAAGCTATGAGAGAACTTGCCAGAGTTGCTAAACCGGGGGCGTATGCTATTGTAAGTCTGGACACGAAATACAGGAGAGTTCCCGAATTGATAGAGGCAGGTCAAATAGAGAATGCGGTAACCCTCCTCAAAACAAATATTTCCCATGATTTCACCCATCCTCAGTACAACCTCACCTGGGAAGAGTTATCAGAACACTTTGAAAGGGCAGGGTTAGAAGTTATTGAGATGGTGGGAGCACCCGTGTTCATGCATCAGGTGAAAGAAAGTGTCCTGGAGAACCTTGTAAAAGATCCAGAAATAGAAAGGAAGCTCTTGGAAATTGAGCTTGAGAACTGCACGAACAAATCGTTGATAAACTTTGCTGGACATTTACAAATGGTTGGGAAGAAACAATTCCCAGATGAGTAGGCTCACGTTTTCAGTTCTTTATCAACGCTGTCTTGCATGCAGGTTTTAAGTTAAAGTTACAGGCACCTAAAAAATAAATAGATGCCTCAACCATATTATATCCAATACATAAAAACTCTAAATTATATCATCAAAAAAATTCTTGTGATATTAAATGAATAATATAGAATATTGTTTAGGTTTTAGCGTTTCTGTATGAGAAGAAGATGTACAAAAGAAAATTGCAACCGAAAAGTTTATAAGCACATATGCACAACAATACATACGAAACTTTTAGGAGGTGAAAGAAAATGAAAAATAAGATATCCGTGCTGGCTCTAGCTATCATGCTGAGCTTAAGCATTTCTGCAGTATTTTCTACGAACGACAATTTCGGTGTAGACTACACTTTCGAAGCGATCAACGCAGGTGGGTGTCCAGGGTGCGGTAACTGGATGATAGAGGACACTCGAGTCCTGAACGTACCTGGCGCACCATTGATACCCTACAGAGTTGCCGCAATTCTGCTTCCACAGGGTGCAGAGTTGAAGGACGTCAAGGTAAAGCATGGACAGCCCATTGTCCAGAGTGGCTTTGACCTGCCCTGGGGTCAGCCCCCCAGCACATTCAGTGACACACCGGTGAAAATTGGCAAGAATGAAGAAATCTACAACTCCAACAACGCATATCCCAAAGAGCTGTTCGAAGTTGTTGGTGTGCAGTACTGCAAAGGATTCGCATTACTGTACGTTCACCTGTTCCCTGTCCAGTACATGCCAAAATCTGGAACAGTGAAGTTCTATGAGAAGCTGACTGTTGAAGTACAGTTCGGCAAAGGTATGAAGAACAAACTGTACAGAGGATTAATGGCCGACAAGATAGATGTCGCCGGTATGGTGGACAACCCTGAAGTAGTGGGAACCTACGAGGATGGACCAGCCCCGCTGGCAACAGAGGAATACATCATCATCACCAATGACACCATGCAGTCAACCTTCCAGACATTGGCCACCCACAAGGCCAGTTACGTCAACGGAGCTACTGTTTACACGGTAGCCTGGATTACCGCAAACTACACTGGTACAGACAACGCGATGAAGATTCGGAACTTCATCATTGACAAGTACACCAACAATGGTACTAAGTACGTCTTACTTGGTGGAGACGTTTCTGCTGTTCCCTACAGAGGATTCTATGTCTCTACCGGTGGAGAGACTGACACTGACATGTTAGCTGACATGTACTTCGGCCATCTAGACGGCACTCACAATGCCGATGGTGACAGCTACTACGGTGAGACCAATGACAGTGTTGACTTCACCGCAGAGGTCGCTATTGGAAGAGCACCGTGCGAGACGGTAGCAGAAGCCCAGAACTTCGTCAACAAAGTCATTGCCTACGAACAGGCTGCCAAACCCAAGAGAGCTCTACTCCACGAGTCCCGAGTGCAAGCTGGTAACAGCCCCGATGCCAGATGTCTGGCCTACAGCTGTGACGACTATCTGCCTGCAGACTACGTCAAAGACTACGTCTTTGAAGAGGACTCTGGCGGCGTTCCCAAGAGCAGATGGATCAGCCAGTGGGGTCAAAACCCCTTGGCAGTGGCACACATTGGACACGGTAACACCAACGTCTACTACATTAACTACGAAAAGGATGTCGGCACTGTCAGCTGGTACAACACTGATGTTGCCAGTTTAACCAATACCTTCTGGCCCTGGACCACCAGTGTCGCCTGCATCACAGGACAAATCGAGGCCAACGACTGTCTGTCAGAAGCCTACGTCATGGATGCCAACAATGGTGCTATTGCAGCTATCTACAACGACAACTACGGCTGGTTCAACACGAGTGATGCATGCGCTCTGAGTGGTGAGTTCTGTATAGCTGAGTTCAGATCGTGCTGGAGTGACGGAAAGCAGAAATTCGGTGACATGCTGAACAAGGCCCGAAGCTACCTGGCATCTTCTGCCCAGAGTGACACCTACTACAGATGGTGCTACTACGAGCGAAACCTGGTAGGAGATCCTGAATCACCCTGCCTAACTCAGAGAGGAGCCCCACCTGCCGACACAGTCACCATCACCTACCCCGCCAATGGAGCAACTGTTGTTGGAACTGTCAACATCACTACATCTATCACAGGATGCATTACTTCAGTCGAGTTCTACATCGACAGCACCTTAAAATACACAGACACGACCTCACCCTTCAGCTACAGCTGGGACACCATCCCATACCCTGATGGCAACCACACCATCGAAGTAAAGGGTTACTGTTCTGGCGTGTACAAGGACAACGACACGATTACGGTCAATGTGGACAACATCACTGACTACACTGTTTCCATAACCAACCCAACAGAAGGTCAGACTGTCTCTGGCACAGTCACGTGTGCTGCAACCAGCAACTGCACTTCTATAAAGTGGTACATTGATGGAACATTCAAGGCTGAAGACACCACATCGCCCTTCCAGTACAGCTGGGACACCACCGCATACGCCGACGGAAGCCACACCGTGAAAGCTGAGGGTTACTTTGGTGGCGTGCTCAAGGCCCAAGATACCCACACCTGTACTGTCAGCAATGCTTCATCATGTCTCGGAACTACCTTAGTGTCGCTGCTCGTGCTGTTTGGAACTGCAGGATTGTACAGAAAACGCTAAATCTCTAATTTTTTTTCTTTTTTTATTTTATTCCTCTTATATTTTCTACGTGAAAGTAAATTTCCCCCCGATTTCAGAGTTTTTGTTCTCGTTCTGTTTTTTTACTACAGCTCCCGAGAAATAAGCGAGGCTTACAGAGAGCAGATTACCGTCTCCTCCAACGCATTCACGCTGCAGCTTGTCTCAGTCACCGGTGAGGCGAAACCTTTAATAGGTTGAAAAGAACACATTCACCATGTTCAGGGCTTCTCTTGACGATGCCAAAAACTTGAAATACATAATAGAATCGATCTCCGACCTCGTGGATGAAGCAGTGCTCTTTTTGAGAAAAGACATGTTAAGCATGGAGGCCTGTGATCCTTCTTTAGTTTGTAAAATAGAATTAGATCTGCGAAGCTCTTTTTTCAATGAGTATGAGGCCAGCGAGGAGCAGACCATTGGTCTGTCCATGAATGCTTTGCGGAAGATTTCCAGGAGAATTCATATGGGGGAGGGCATGCTCATGGAGTTGAACGGCGGTTCCATGGACTTCACGCTAAAGGGGCCCATAGAGAGGCAGTTCCAGTGCATGCTCCTGGAGGCCCAAGAAGACATCCTGCCTGTGATCAACGTGGACTACCCTGTCTTCATAGAGATGGACGTTTCCATTTTTAAGGAAGGGATTCGTGATGCTGCTATTGTGACGAATTCGGTTTTGTTTGAGGTTAACTCTGAAGAGCTGATCATTTCTGCTGAGGGAGATACGGAGAGAGCCCGAATTCGTATTTCAAAGAACAGTGAATCAGTTAAAAAATTCGTGTGCAAAGAAACCTGCTGCTCCCGGTTCAACCTGGGGTACCTGATCAGTTTTCTGCATTCTTCCTACGTTTCAGACAGGGTGCAGATCCACATGGGAGACAAAAACCTCCCTCTGTGCATAAACGTCCCGGTGGAAGGCATGCGACTAACCTTTTACCTGGCCCCCATGGAGTTGTAATTTTAGAGGGGTTACCTTTCTCAGGTTAAAAGTCACAACTGTCTCTACCTGTTCTCTGGGGGTTGTCAAGTCTTATGGTGTTCCTCACTTCGCATCGAGGAATATAGTAAGCTAATACTATGAATGATTCGATTAATAGAAAAAACTGACAATCTAGGAGGTCACACGACTTCTACCACCACATAATTTGACAACCCCGTTCTCTGTTGGAAACGCTTTCGTGGAGTAATAGTTGAGAACCAGCATGAAGGGTGAAATAACTCTCAAGGAGACATTGCTATCTCATCACCAGCGTATGACTCGAGCGTTCACCTTTCTCTTTTTCCTGCAATGAACTCTTCCACGTATATGCGCGCCTGTGAATCTGAGTACTGGACGGGAGGATGCTTCATCGTGTAAGAAGAAATGGACAGCAAAGCCCCTGAAACTCCTCGATCTCGGGCAAGCTTCAAGCACCGTATAGCATCGATGGCACACCCGCCCGAATTGGGAGAATCTATGACAGAGAGGCGCAATTCCAGATCAAGAGGAACATTGCCGAACATTTTTCCTTCCATGCGCAGAAAGCAGATCTTGTTGTCCTTCTGCCAGGGTACATAATCGGAAGGTCCTATATGAATGTTGTCAGAGTCCAAAGGTTTGTCCAACTGCGACTGGACAGCCTCGGTCTTGGATATTTTCTTGGATTTCAATCGCTCCCGGGACAGCATGTTCAAAAAATCTGTATTTCCTCCCGTGTTCAGCTGGTAGGTCCTCTCCAGTTTTATGCCCCTGTCGTTGAAGAGCTTGGTCAAAACGCGGTGAACAATGGTTGCCCCTAACTGAGACTTAATGTCATCGCCAACAACGGGTAATCTCTTTTCCTCAAATCTTCTGGCCCACTCAGGATTGGACGCAATGAAAACAGGCATGCAATTGATAAATCCACACCCCGCATCTAAAGCTGCCTGTGCATAAAACTGAGTTGCCTTTTCTGATCCCACTGGCATGTAATTAATCAGCATGTCGGCCTTACTCTTCTTCAATTCCTCTACCACGTCACAGGGAGGAGCATTCTTCGGCTTGAAGGTCTTGTTCTCATCGTATTCCTTCATGTGGAGGGCCACGCCATCTAAGACAGGACCCATCTTGACTTCGACGCCCTTTTTCGGAACGTGTGAGAAGATGACGGTACAGTTGGGAGGGGCAAAGATGGCTTCTGCTACATCCTTTCCTACTTTTCTCTCATCAATGTCAAAGGCAGCCACCACTTCGATGTCTGAAAGGTAGTACCCTCCCAGATCATGGTGCATGAGCCCGATGACATCATCTTCAGCAGTGCTGTCTCTGTAGTACTCCAGTCCCTGGATGAGGGAGGATGCGCAATTCCCTACTCCTGCTATTGCAATCTTTATCTTTGCCATGGGAGTGGTACTGATATGAGCTTTATATATTTTATGGTTCCAAAATAGTTTGTGAAGAAAAACGTTTAAAAGGGAATAACAATAGGATGATCGGTGGTGTCTTGCCGTTAGAGCGACTGAAAGAAAAGATGACCAAAGAAGTCATGTGGCTGTACATACTGCGGTTACTGCAGGAGAGGCCCATGTATGCGTACGAGATCAAGAAGCAGATCAGGGACCGGTTTGGATGGGAAGCTGCCACGGTGACGAGCTACGTCGTGCTGTACCGGTTAAAAACAGATGGGTATGTTACCACAGAGTGGGTGGAAACGGCAGAGGGGAGACCCAACCGAAAGTACTACGCAATAACTGAAAAAGGGAGAATGTTGTTCAAGGAGGGCCTCGTATTCATGGAAGAGATAATGAGAAAACTCTTTGGAGAAATTAAAGGTTAGTCCGTTCCATCTGTTGTCCAGATAACGTTAACAGCTGAAAAATTCTCGAATTTTCGAGACAGAAAGATTGCTGTAACCCATTCATTATTTGAACCTGAAAAACACGTAGAGAAAGAAATTGAGACGAAACCTTTATAAAGGTTATGAAGAGACCTCACACGGTGATGAAATGACAATTCAGCAGCACAAGCATTGCGTGGTGTGCGAAAAAGCAATCCCTGCAGACGAAAGATTCTGCTCAGATCGATGCGAGCAGCTTTTTGAGGAGAGAAGAAGGAAGGCTAAGAGAACTCAGTTACTGTTCTATGCAGTTTTCGCCATTATTTTCGGCTATTTCATGTTAATGATCCTTACCGCGAAACCTGGCTGAAGTGAAAGTTGATTTTTCAGTTTACTCCAGTTCCTCTCCCAGGAACTGTTCCCATTTTCGTTTTGCTATCAATCGTTCTGGTTCAATCCGGGTGAAAAAAGAACCCTTCTCAAAGTTCCAGGGTCTCTCCCCTACAAAGATGAACTTGAACAGGAGGGATTCCATGTGCTGTCGTGCCAGCTGGGAGTCGAGCTCATACTCTTTTCCTGCCTGTTGGAACTTATTTTCAAGACCAGAGACAGTGAAAAGGGACGCTTTCTTGAATTTTTTCGTGATTAAGGGTGCTATACGAATGAAAAAAAGAGAAGGAGAGAGCACCTTTACCTCCAGTTCTCTGAACCCTTCTAGATCACGAATCCCTCTCACGATCTGATAATCATATTTTTCCTCTTCCAACAACGTGAGGAGCCGTGAAATGGTTTCCCTGCTGTCAAAAGAGACAACCACTTCAAACATGGTATCACGGCTTGAAGAGGGCTTCATCGGGGTAGACCACGATTCCTCTCTCAGTGATCTTCATCGGTCTCCACTGTTCATCAAAATCTGTCCCGCGCATCTTCTTGATTTCGATGGCTCTCTTTTTTATTCCCCTTTCTTCGATAATCCGTAATTCGATAGCACCTTCTGCCAGGAAACTCTCCATAGTCCTCTCGGCATCAAATTTCTCGGCCAGAAGCAGAGAAGTACAACCTGTATCAGTGAGAAAATGTATTAAGGAAAGGATTTCCCTCCTGGCTTCAATCTCAGAAGAGTACAGCATTTTCAAGGTAGTTACAGAGTCAAGAACGATCCTTTCAACATTGTATGCCAGTTTTTCCCTGATAGCCCCCGTGAGGTTGTTCATGTTCAGGTTCATGTTGATGAATTGTGCCTCTGTTCTAATCTCCCACATTCTGTTCCCCATTTCTGGTGTGGCTTCAATAACATGAATTTTGTCTATGTCCCACCCAAATACCTGGAAGTTATCCCTGAGTCCCTTTTTCCTCTCTTCCAGGGTGATGTATATGCCGCTCTTACCCTCCTGGGCTGCCTGCATGAGGAACTGCATCCCAAAAATTGATTTTCCAGCACCAGGCGCACCTGCAATTAGATAGGGTCGACCAGCAATTAATCCACCATTCAGCATGTCGTCCAACCCAGAAATGCCTGTTTTCACCTTTATCATGATGCCCCTTCTTGAGGGCAATATTTATAGGTTGCGGTTTGAGTCAAAGAGGACTGCAGGGGGTGTCAGATGAGAGGTGAGAACATGGTGGAGAAAAAGGGAGCTTCAGAGATTGTGATGACCTGTGAGAGCCTGACTCACCATGAACGTTGTGAGAAAAAATGATTGGGATATGGGCTCTCCACTTGAGAGGCCTCGTGTTTAAGAAGGAGATTATGGGGGCAATAGTTTGTTGAGCCTCTGGGGGATTTGCCCTCCCAATCGCATAGAGTGAGGTCAACAACTTTATAAAGGTTTTGGTTGTGGATGCTGAATAGTTTCGGACCGAAAGGTTGTGCTCACCTTAGTGAGAAAATATCTGATGATAGACCCCTCATCTCCTTTACTCCCTCTCCATTCTCTGTCCTTACCGCCTCAACCGAAAACCATTTAAGTGAGATTTTACTTACTTTTTAGAAATTACACACTTTGCAAGGAAGATGCTATGATAGTGTCCAGGACGTTCCACCATGGGATACCCTATACTTTCTCCTTTGACGAAGGGAAGATACGAGAGTGCGAGAGCCGCCACCAGAGAAAAGTCTTGGAGTATGTGAATACCCTCATGGAGATAAGGCTGCCTGATGGGTTCTCCAGCCCTCCAAGAGCTTCTGGGATGCGCTTTCCTCTTTTGAAGTGCTCTGAAGTCTTGCACCCTCTGAAAGAGTTTGCGAAATGGGCCCAGAGACTCAGTATAGGAGGGAGTTCTCATGAGAGGATGCAGACTTTTCTCATGGTCTCAGACAGGGCGTCCGTCGCTGTGGAGGTGCCAGTGTGGATGACGCCCAAGGAATCCCAGTTATTTGACTCCAATTTGACAGGGCACATCGATTTAATCAGGTTAACAGATAAAATAGAAATCTGGGATTACAAGCCCTATGCGTCCAGAGAACTATTTGCCAGCTGTCAGGTGTACTGGTATGCCAGGATGTTGTCAACCAGGTTAGCCATTGATGTAGATGAGCTTCGCTGTGGGTTCTTCGATTCGCACAACGTGTACGTCATAGAACCGGGATACATACCGTTTCAGAAAACGTTGAAGGATTACCTCTAACTGTTAAAGGTCTGTGGTTCTGCAAAATGTTGACCTGGCTGACATTTTTGGAGATTGAACTAAATTTTCTGAATCAGAATAGATCACCTCCTTGTACCCAACCCAAAGAACCATAACCTTAAAAGCATCTTCCTTTTGTAAGGTTCAATGAGCAAGTTCCGACTCATGGTCATGGCTGCTTTCTGCATGGCCTTGGCGTGGGCCATGTACGAGGCAGTCTTCAACAACTTCGTGGTAGAAGCCCTTAAAATATCTGCCATTCAGTTAGGCAACTTGAACTCAATAAGAGAAATCCCTGGATTTTTGACCCTGATCTTATCAGCTTTCTTACTGTATTTTACTGAGAGCAGAATGGCTGCTTTATCTTTATTCGTCTTTGGAGTGGGGTTCTGCCTCATTGCGGCGACCACAACTTACTATCAACTGATCATCTCTGCGCTCATCATGAGCACAGGGTTTCACTTTTTCTTCCCTCTCTGTTCTTCAATCACCATTGCTGTCTCTGAAACTGGTTCTGAAGCTCGAAACCTGGGGAAAGTGGGGAGCGTGGAAGCTCTGGCTGCCCTGTGTGCTTATGCTATTATTTTCATATTTGTAGATAGTATGAAGTACAGAGGAATCTTTCTGGCTGCAGGAGCAGTAGCTTTCATAGGTGCTTCTGTATTATTGTCTTTGAAAGAGGAAGGGCACATAAGAGAGAGGAAGCACTTGATTATCAAATGGAAATACCTCAACTACTACTTACTGGAGTTTTTCTCCGGGTGTAGGCGTCACATCTTCACCACATTTGCTGTTTTCTCCTTAGTGGTCATTCACGGGCTGTCAGTCAAGGAGGTAACGACCCTGTTCATGATGAACAACATTATAAACCTGTATACTCGGAGTCAAATAGGGAAATTAACAGACCGATTTGGCGAAAAACCCATGCTGTCCCTGTCCTATACGTCTTTAATTTTCGTATTTCTGGGTTATGCCTATCTAAAGAATATCTATATACTAGCTGCTTTTTTTTGCTTCGACAATGTCCTTTTTGGCGTGAACATTGCACTTGCTTCTTATCTGTCCAAGATTGCAGATGCAGGTGATGTGGCTCCGTCTCTGGCCATGGGTTCTACCATAAACCACATGGCAGCCGTGTTTGTCCCTACAGTGGGAGGGTTGGTGTGGGCCTTTTATGGGTATCAAGCCACGTTCATTTTAGGAGCTTTCATTCTTTTGTTTTCGATTTTCTTTGCCAGGAGGATCAAAGTGTAAGATCTGGTTGAGAATTGACTAATCAATGATAGAGATAAGAAGATCTGACAAAAAAGGATAATCATAGATCATCCCATGTATGTGACAAAATTGACATTCATTATTATTATAACTTTCATTCTTCCTTGATGTGGTATGTGCATCCATATTCTCACTTTTTCAGCCCCTACATTGTATGTGCAATCATATTGTAGAACAGAAACTTCATTTTCACTTCCTAGATCATGCCTGCTCGACTGGTGGCTCTTAAGTCCTCTCCAAATACTTTTTTAACAGCTGAGAAGAACCCTTCTGATGCCCAGCGCATTCCGTACTCGTACTTCTCTTTCCATGCTTCGTATCCAATTTTTTTCAGCTCTCTCATACACTTAAGGGTGCCCAGATCAGGTTTGTCCAAAACTGTCAATGTGAGATTTTTCGGCTCTTATACAGTGAAAGTAGGGTTTCTGTAATGAGGGATTTCACACTCTCTTCAGAAAGATTGATGGAGGTGAAAAAAATGGATTTTGTAAAAATTAAGTAAAGTTATTTTTTCCACTCTTTTTCTACTTTTTTCGCATCAATACGGGGGAATCGTTCACCAAACTTCTCCGAGAAAATCATAGTTTCAAGAGGTTTCCTATCATCCTCGCTGTACGGTTCAACCTTCACCGGGTACCCAATGGGCATCACTGTCACCACTGCGTGGTTCCTGGGAACTCCCAGAATCTCGTTAACCTTGTCCTTCTCGATGGAGACCCAGCCAGTACCAACATCCTTTTCCCATGCTGCCAGCATCAGGTTGGCTGCTGCAACAGCGCCTGCGTACTTGTTTTCTTCAATTTCATTGTACCAGTGGAACCCCTCTACAGGGGTGACCACGATGGCGATAGCCATGGGAGCAGCAAGGAGATGGCCCCCGTACTTGGCGTGCGTCATGAGCTTTTTGAGAGTCCCCTTATCTCGTATGATGATGAACCTCCAGGGTTGACTATTCACCGGGCTGGGTGACCACCTCGCAGTCTCCAGGATTTCGAGCAGTACATCATCTGATACTGGTTCGGGTTTAAACTCTCTTATACTCCTTATCGTCGTTATTGCTTTTTTAACATCCATGAGAGCACCTCCTGCTCTTCATTGAGATTTCTTCTGTATAGAAGTTTCCACATATAAAGGTATGCACTATTAATGGGGCTGTTATTTTAGAAAATAAGTTTTATCCATTAGTGATTGTTGCTCCTGATTCAAATTCCTGGAGAACTGCTAAAAGGTAAACTGAGGGTGCTAGCTTCGTTTGACAGTAATTCTCTCTTTTCTGCCAATTCATTCTACTGACAACCTGAATGAGAAAGCTTTCAAAGAATTGACAAAAAATTGGAAAGTAGTAAATACTTTCCCCATCAAAACCTTTAAATTACACTGCAGTCTACTGGTCTAGTCGGCAGTTCTACCAGTTCCACCACTTCCTCCTTGCACCAGTCTTGCCCACGTGAGCAAGGACCATGCTCTCAGTCCTGCAGCTTTTTCCGCAGATTCCAGAGATTTCTCTGCGTACTGTTTTGCTTCAGCGTATTTTCCGGCATCAAAGGCGTCTTTTGCCATTTTTAGATAGTTCTCAGCTTCCATCTTTGCCACGAGAGCAGGTCCTACCCAGCCACCCATGGAATTGAGTTCTGCCAACGTGCTTTCCGCCTGGGTTATGGCAGCTTCTGCATCAGATTTCTCCTCTGCAAAGCACACCTGGGACAGGACCAGCGAAAATACTGTCGTGAACAGAAATATTTTTTTCTGCATTATATCACCTCACCAGGTGAGGGGCTGGGATATAAGAAGGGTTTGGTTTGAAGCAAGATCAAGAACTTATTGATTCTTTGGTATTTTCCACCTCCCCTTGTAATGCTCTTGTATGGATTTTTCACCCTTTTAGTGACCTGTTAACTTTAAAAAAAGAAGGTACTCATGCAGCTTTGCGTGATAACGAGTATATTTGCTTTTTCCTGAAAAATTCTTCTATGTCAACAGTTAAGGTAAGAGAGCGTACAACGGCAAGATCAGGACGCAACAATAAACACGTCACAGTTGAGACTGAAAAGGGGTGATCCCCTTTATAGACGCCTTCTGGAGCAGTGACGGGACCCTCTGGATGACCTGATGATGAAGATAACTGTAGATGTCTCTGGTAAGCCTGAATTTGACGTTGCGGGTAGCCTCGAATCATAGAAGAACTGGAAGAATTCATTCATGAGAGGGGGGAAGATAATATTGCTTTTTGCGAATGTGGGCGTGTCATCTGCTCTCCATATCTTGTCTCTACATGGCTAATGAACCCAGCGTTCAAGTAGCGTCTGCTGGCTGCCATTAGTCATTACCATAAGGTTTTTATAGACACCTGTGCATAAAAGGGCAGGGCCGCTAGCTCAGTCTGGTAGAGCGACAGGCTCTTAACCTGTAAGTCGGGGGTTCAAACCCCTCGCGGCCCGCTTTCACACAGTTTCTTCTATCAGATCACGTGATTTCTCCACCTTACAACTGTGTCTTTCTTAAATTTTCAGTGCCCGGCAATATTAGAAAGTGCCTCACGGCTACGACAAAGAGACCACCATTTCTGTGGGGGTTGTCAAATTATGTGGTGCTAGAGATGATGCGACCTCTCAGATTGTCAGTTTTTTCTATTAATCGAATCATTCATAGTAGTAATCTACTATATTCTTAGATGCGAGGTTAGGAGCACCATAAGACTTGACAACCCTTTTCTGTGGAAAGGTTTATATATTTTATCGGGAGAAAATAGGTATGCAGCGCATCGTGGAGAAACCCTGGGGAAGGGAGATCACCTTTGCTGAAGAGGACTTCTACACAGGGAAAATTCTGGACGTTGCAAAAGATAAGCGGTTGTCCTACCACTATCATGAGGACAAGAAGGAGACACTCTTTTTACTTCAGGGAAAAATCCACTGCATCATTGATGATGTGGAGTACCTCTTTGAGACAGGGAAAACCCTCAGGTTCGAACCCAAAACGAAGCACCGCATCTGCGCTCTAGAAGACACGACTCTCCTTGAGGTCAGCACACGAGAAGAAGGTTCAGTACGGCTGGAAGACGACTTTGGCAGAATTGACTTCGGCTGTCTCTTTGCGGAAAAGAGGGGGAGCCAGAAGGATGGCCCCATGTTCTACTGCAGGAAACCCTCACGGGTGGACCAGGTTCGCCTGTGCACAAGAAAATGTGGAGATTTCCAGCCCAGAGACAAGCTGGAAAAGGGAAAATAAACAGAGTTCATGAGGCTATTCAGCTCTTTTTTCATTTAATTTGGAATTTACTGATTATTCCTGGTCAAAACTGTACAGCACTTTCTGATATTCTTTTCTAAATTCTGTGACCTCTTTTTTCACCGATTCAGGATCTCTCTTCTCTATGATAACCTTTCTGAACAGCTCTGCAATGTGCTTCATTTCAGACTCTTTCATGCCCACGCGGGTCATTTCCTGCGTTCCTAACCGCATACCTGACGGATTGTCAGAAGCTTCTACAGGGTCCCAGGGGAGTAAGTTCTTGTTGGTGATGATGTTGGCCTTCTCCAATGTTTGAGCTGCCCACTTCCCGATCAACTCTCTGAAGTCCAGAGCAACCTGGTGGGACTCGGTAAACCCTTTGTGTTCTGCCACGACGGTAAGTCCCTCCTCGTATAAGGCCTGGGCCAAGGCTTTCGCATTCTTGATGACCTGATCTGCGTACGCCTTCCCGTACTTCATCATCTCTGCAGCAGCAACCCCCTTGGCAGCCATGTGGTGCAGGTGGTGATTGCTCATCACGCCCGGGAAGGTGGCCCACTGCACATTGGCTGCTTTAGTCTGTTCCAGCCCTTTTAACATGATGACCCCTCCCTGAGGACCAGGGAAGGTCTTGTGCGTGGAGGCAGTCATGATCTGAACACCCTCCTTGAAGGGAGTCTGGAACTTCCCGCCTGCTATCAATCCGAGAACGTGAGCTGCATCATACGCTATGACAGCATCAACCTCGTGTGCCGCATCTTTGACCTCTTTTACCGGGTTGGGAAACAAAAACAAGGACCCACCAAACACGATGAGGTTCGGTTTTTCCTTTCGTACCAGTTCACAGGTTCTGTCTACATCTATATTCATTTCCTCGCTGTTGTAGGGAAAGGTTAAAACGTTCAGCCCCCGCAACCCAGCGGCTCCAAATTGCGCATGGCTGATGTGCCCTCCCGTGGACGTGTTTAGACTGATGATCGTATCTCCAGGTCTAGTCAACCCAAAGAACATGGCAATATTGGCCGTGGCTCCTGAGACAGGACGTAAATCCACGTAGTCAGGCTCAAATAACTGGTAAAAATAAGAGTTTGCCTGCAACTCAACCTTATCCACGTAGGTGCAACCTTGGTAATACCTGTTTTCAGGCCAACCCTCCGCATACTTGTGCATGAACCCAGAGCAGACCACTCTGTCCATGGTCTTTGACGAAATATTCTCAGAAGCAATCAAGTTGATGCATTCACTCCTCCATTTCTCGTGAGCTTTAACATACTCTAGAATTTCCATGGTAAAACCTCCTAAATGAGAACTCTAAAGACTCGAAAGAGATTTCTTATCTTCCAGTAGGATTTCTCCTGACCATATTTAATTTTTATGGGCACTTCCTGAATGCGCATTTTGAGTTTGTGGGCCCACACAAGCATTTCAACTTCAATCTCATACCTCTTGCTCTTGAACTTCATGTTTTCCAGGTACTCCTTTTTGACGGCTCTGAATCCAGACTGGGTGTCGCTGATCCATTTGCGAATACGTATAAAGACTAAAATGTTTCCCAAGAAATTGGTTAACCTCCTCTGAGGGGGCATCGTCCTCTTGGAACCCAAAGTCCTCACCCCGATGGAGAGGTCTGCAGACCCATTAACGATGGGCTGGACCAGTCTCTCAATGTCTGCAGGGTCGTGCTGGAGGTCAGCGTCCATGAATATGATGATGTCACCTGTCGCTTTCCGGATTCCCGACACCATGGCGACGCCCTTCCCCCGGTTCTGGGAATGCTGCACGAGAATGACGCCATTGTTTTCTGCAACTACTGCTGTATTGTCTGTGCTACCATCATCTACCACGATAACCTCTGCTACGTGAGGAGGTATTGCGCTGAGAAGGTGAGGCAGATGGTCAGCTTCATCGTAAGCAGGTATGACCAATGAAACTTTCATCAGTTTGATATTCTGCATCGTTCTTTTAAAGGTTACTGTAGAGGTGATGAGAGAATTCAAGAATCAGGGGTCACACGGCACAGGCGAGTGGCTGAAGAACTGCTTGCAGACAGCTCTTCCCCCAAGGTAAGGAGTCCAGAGTACGATGACGGCACGTATGCACCCAAAGAAGATGATGACTGCTCTCAATGAGGAGAAAAATGCTTGAGCAGCTCCTTTAAAGGCAACCCCTGTGTCGTTTGTATGATCTCTCCTCGCGGCTCTGTTCAATTACCTATTCTCCCAGATACTTCTCCATATATTTATCTATACATTTTTCTGCCGTGTACGTGTATCTTCCACAGGAAGGGCTCAGGTACGTGCCATTTTCGAGATAAGCCCGGGCCGCGCATCCTCCGCCGCACAATGGCAAATACGCACAGTTTCTGCATTCCTCAAAACTGAAAGGATTCCTACTCATTTGTTCATAGAACTCACGATTAAAAATCATTTCACCGTTCTCATCTATGTGACCTACTTTCTTATCTTTTTGTCCTATGAATTCCCAGCACTTGTAAAGATCCAAATAGGGACCAACTAGATAAGCATCCTCCCTGTCAAAGGTGCAGGGATTGTGTTTTGAAAGCCTTGGTGACTCGTGTGTAATTTTGAGTTCATCCATCTGTTCATATATGCACTCTTCAAAATCTGCCATTTCCTCGTGAGAGAAACACTTGTGACCATACCCAGCACAGCCTTCACCTGACATTTTCTCATCAGGAGGATGAACCCATCCCGGTGATACTGATATACCATTCAGCCCTCGATCGACAAGATCTTTGAACAAGGCACCAAAGGTGTGTGCATTTTCTCTATCCACATTCAGTCGTACCTCAACGTCTATTCCAGCATCCTTCATCAGTTCTATAACGTCAAGGATGGTATCGTACGTCCCACCCCCGTCTTTGAGTATTCTCCTTTTGTTGTGGACTTCTCTTTCCCCATCCAGGGTAATCTGAACCATGTTACAGTAAGGACGTAACAGATTATCAACTGTCTCTTCAGTAATGAGGACGCCATTTGTCACAATATTTCCCTCACATGGGGTGTTGTGCTCGTCACAGATCTTGAAAGCGCCTTTCATTAACTGTACACATTGGCTGTAAGCCAGGAGGGGTTCACCTCCGTATAATCCGAGCATGAAGGCGTGGAAATCTCTCTTGCTGAGGGTTTTTTCAATGTTTTTTAAGAGGATATTCACTCTTTTACTATTCAAGGATTCAGTATCTTTTTCAGTCCCCTCGTAACAGTAGGGACATCTCAGGTTACACGCGTATGTCACTGCTACGATGTATATGGAATAGTAGGGGATAACATTGTATTTATCTTTGTCAAAATAATAAGCGAGTTTTTTTCTCTCATCATACGTGTCTTCTACGAGAAACCCGTTCTCTAAAAATGATTTCAGGATGTCATCGGGGATTTTATCAGGATCTTCATCGAGGAGGGTTTTTAATTCTTCATCAATGTGACCTACTGCCCAGGTGAAGGTATTGAATACGTCGTATCCAGTTTTATCTTTTCTGTAGATGTTGTAAAGCGAACTTTTCATGTATACACCTTGAAAAAAGAAGAAAGGCTTTTTGCCTTTCTGTTACAAGCAGTACATCCTGGCGCACACACACACGATAGGACATACGATATTGATGCCAATTTCCAATTCCTGCCAGTCTGTTGCTTTCTTTACGATGTTGAGCTTCATGGGTTATCACCTCTGTGCGGTAGAGAAGAGTGAGAGTATATAAAAGCTTCGCTGTGGCGGGGTTGTCAAGACTTCGGGGGATGAACCACTCAATTGAGTTATCACTTGAGAATGGGTTATTTTGTGGGATCACCTATCCAGTATTTGAGGACGTGTTTTTTCTTTTTAGAGAATACTGTGCGGATAGTCGTTCTATTGTAGTGCTTACCGAGGTATTGTCGTGCAATACGAAGAGATTCTTCTTCTGGGACGTAGCCGTGTCGAATAATCCAGTAAATTGCTTTTAAAAGCAA
>JADDYB010000026.1_pt1 | contig 41364 bp, 45 predicted proteins | sample 8641941 | NCBI WGS metagenome assembly JADDYB01 (sample SAMN16275377, study PRJNA637457) | freshwater sediment metagenome | isolation source: Lake Kineret sediment | place: Israel: Lake Kineret | collected 2013
TCTCACATTCTCACCTTCTCACCTTCTCACCTTCTCACCTTCTCACCTTCTCACCTTCTCACCTTCTCACCTTCTCACCTTCTCACCTTCTCACCTTCTCACCTTCGAAACATTTATAAGGTTTCAATATCATTAACTAACAATGAAAAACGACGATGCAGTCCAATCTTTCGTAACTGATTTGGCCTTGAGAGGTTATTCAGAGAACACGATAAAAGCGTACCGCCTCACGGTGGAGAAGGCGCTTGCGTTTTCCAGGAAGCATTTCAAGAAGATGACAACACAGGATTTGAAAGAGTTTCTCCTCTTTTTACAGAAGGAAAAAAAATGCAGTTTGAGGACGATCCATCGACACATCAATGGGTTGAGGACATTTTTCCGATTATTTGAGATGGATACTGCAGATAAGATCCAGCTCCCTAAGGTGGAAAAGGCCCTCCCCACGTTCTTGAACTTCGGAGAGATCGAGCAGCTCCTCAACAGTATATACAACAAGAGAGATCTTTCCATCATCAGGTTGTTGTATGCAAGTGGGTTGCGTGTCAGTGAACTGGTGCACTTAGATCAGGGGAGTATTGAAGGGACTGTCATCAGGGTGAAATCCGGGAAGGGGAAGAAGGACAGAATTGCCTACGTGGATGAGGGCACCCTCACGTTGATACAGGAGTACCTTCAGGGGAGGAAGGACGAGAACTCTGCCCTCTTCGTCAACAGGAGGGGTAAGCGGTTGACAGACCGGTACATTGAGATCATAGTGAAGAGGTATGCCAAGATTGCAGGGATCAAAAAGAAGGTGACGCCCCACACGTTGCGACACACCTTTGCGACGCACTTGCTGCAGAACAGGGCGAACATTGTGGTGATCAAGGACCTTCTGGGTCATGCGAGTTTATCAACGACGCAGATCTACACACACGTGACTGATGAGTACAAGAAGGAGATCTACGAGAACTCCCACCCCCTCTCAAAGGGTTGAATTTGCGGGGTCTTCTCCAGGGTTATGACCATGTTTACCCTATGACGGGGGAGTGACCTGAATCTCCAGACACCCAGACATAAATATAGTAAAGGCAAACCCATAACAAAAACATGAAAGTGAAAGGTTTATAAATGAAAATATAGGTATTGCCGAAACCCTTATAAGCAGGGTTAGTGTGGTTTTATCATGAATCACTCTGTAAAGACTGGATTCAGCTTCGGAACGACATCAGGAATCATTACAACACTTGGACTCATGGCAGGTCTTCATTCTGGTACGCACTCAGAACTCGCTGTTCTTGGCGGTATATTGACCATAGCAGTGGCAGACGCCTTTTCAGATGCTTTAGGGATGCACATTTCTGAGGAGTCTGAAAGCGTCCACAGCGAAAAGGAGATATGGCAATCGACACTCTCTACCTTTCTCGCGAAGTTCGTCGTGGCGCTGACGTTTGTCATTCCCGTTTTGTTGTTGGATCTTTCTACAGCAATGTGGGTGAGTGTTGTTTGGGGACTCCTCTTGCTGTCTGCCCTCAACTTCAACATTGCGAGAATGCAGAAGGTGAAACCCTGGAGGATAGTGGGTGAGCACCTGGCTATTGCACTGGCAGTGATCATTATAACCCATTATGTAGGCGACTGGATAAGGATAACATTCAGTTAAAGACTATTGGGTTTGCACAATTACAGGGTGAGGTTGAACCTCACAGGAACAATTTTTCTTCTTGTTTTAATTACCCCAAATTTGAGTGCAATTATCTGAGGGTACGAGCACGAAAAGAAGTCATGAAAGTATCCCCAATCTGACCTTGTTGTTCTCCCAGCTGTGAAGAAAAAACGTGCAGTGACTCTCTTTGATGCGCTGAAATGGTTGAACACAAGAGCGTCCATGGAGAGACTGGAGAGGCGAAACCTTTATAATTCTCTCCTCCTCAAAGGAGAAAAAATTCAGTGAGGTGAATGTATGGCACGTTATGCGAAAGAGACTAACCTCGGAGTAGAAAAGATTACTCAGAAAGCGATTACCTTCTTTGGACCGGGTGGTCTCGGCCTCGAAATCAAAAAAAGAGAGGGAAATTGTCTTTTGTTCGAAGGAGGTGGAGGTCATGTCTTCATCCAGGCGTCGGACAAAGGAAAAGGCTGTGAAGTAGAGTTAGAAACTCGAGAATGGGACTACCCTGTGAAAGAGTTTTTAGAGTCAATTTGAAGGTACGTAACTTTACATTGTCTCCCCAACTACCTGAATAAAGAACTCAAAAAGTTCTACGATTTTGCACAACAGAATAACGTTTTATCGACAGTTCTCACCCACTTAGTAACCAGTAAAGTTCTCTTTTTTAATACAGTCTTGAGGCACATTGAGCCCTTTCAGCAGGTCTTCCATCGCTTTGACCATAGCAGGGGGACCGCACGTGTAGAATACCCGTTCTCTGTAGTCAGGTATCTCCCTCTGTAGTAACTGCGCATCAATCCTCCCCACATACCCGGTCCAGTCCTCTGCAGCCTCATCCACGGTGAATGCAACCTTTATGTTCCTATTCTGTTTTTTCATTTCCTCGAAATCTTCTCTGAACACAATGTCCTCCCTTGTATGGCAGGCGTACAGCACAGTAATGTGCGTCTTGCGGTTCATGTCAGTGCAGTACTTACAAATACTCCTCAAGGGCGTTATCCCAATCCCGCCTGAGAGCATGCCAACCTTCTCACGTTCTCCTTCAAGAGTGAACAATCCATAAGGACCATCTATTTTTGCCCAGTCACCCACTTTCAAAGCGTTCAAAGCAGCAGAATACTCACTGTCACTCAGTTTTTTCGTGAACTCTATGTAATCTTTTTCTGTAGGGCTCGTTGAAATGGTGAAATGCTTTCGCAATTCCCCCTCCCCACTCTTAATCGTTACAAACATGAACTGTCCTGCTTGGTAGGTGAAAGAGGCAGGTCTCAAAAATCTGAAACTTTTCACGTTGTAGGTACGTTGTATTATGTCTGTTACTGTTGTCTCGAACTCCATACAAACTCCTCCATTTCGTTTTTGTTTCATTGTAATTACGTGGTTATAAATGTTTTGAACTGATGGCTCGTCAGAGGTAGACAGCATGGTCAGTAGATATTCCACCCCTCAATGGAAAAGAAGGGTTCTAGGAAATGTCACCAGAAAATTCGAAAGTCGGTGGATAAATAGAGAGTTAAGACGAGATTTTGGTATTGGTTTTTGGGTTCGAAATCCAGGAGAGAGAAAGAGAGCAGGTAGTAAGAAATTTAAAAGAGAAATGACGATGATCTACGAATCCTGAACACATGCAGCCACTCAACTCTGCCCCTCCTCTTTGGGAGCCTTTGAAACCCTGAACACATCATACGGGCATCCCATGGCCTTGCATTCGATCTCTTCTACCTCGTGCGGGCGTCCTGTGATCCACTCCATAAAGTACTGCAGCATGCCCACGTAGACACCGCACACTGGCGTAGTGGACACGATCCCCAGGCTCTCATGCCAGTCCTTGTCGATGACGATGAAGTAGTCACCATCGTCTTTGACTTCAATACGAGGTGTGTACTGGGAGGTTATCCTCTTTGAAGCCTCTTCAGCGAATTTTTCCAGAGCAACGTGCATTCTTCTAGTCTCAGGGAGCGATCGAACAGAAAATTGGAGTGCTTTTGCTATTTGAGGGCGTTTTTCCATGGCAGTACGAATATTCTCTCGGCCCAGCTGCAGTTGGAGACCAGTAGTGGCTCTCAGTCCCAATAGCTCCAACAGAGAAAGATACAGTCCTTGAAGGTCTTCCAGGGGAATGTCCAGGTCATCATTGTCAGGGGGGAAGTTGTCGATGTATTTTTCCAAATGAGTGCAGGTGAGAAGTGACTTCAATTCATTACTCCCGACGATGTGCTGAATAGTTTCCAGCCAGATTTTCATGCTGACATTATCAGTTTTCCTCCCTTTATCCAAAGATATCACCTCGATCCAAAGGTAGCAGATTGACCTCATTCAGTAAAGGTGAACCAAGAAAAGCACTCACGTGTCTGTGTATCTGGCTTCATGTCTGTAGTCTAGACGCAATCTCGCTCAGGCTACATCCTCCTGTTCAGTATCCTCGCTGATAGATTCACGCTCTTACCTTTGGCATACGGATCTGTGGCTCTCCTTTTTTGGCAACATATAAATATTTGTGTGGATACAGATGTTGGCAAGGTGTTACAGAGTTATAACACGCTGGTAAATTCTAATTTGATATGTACTATAAATATAAAAGGAAAGATAATTCTGTAAGCCTGCTCATAAAATGGTGGTTACACGAGGCCTGGCTCCATCTCTAGCTGCTAATCCCGAGTACCCAGATAGTGTTTTATCGCTCTGATACATTTCTCTGTTACCACGGCTGTCCTATCCTCCCTATTTTTGGTGTTCCTCACCGCTACGGTGAAATTTTCAAAGTCCACGTCCTCTCTGTCCAGATTACAGACTTCACTGACCCGTAGCCCACCATATAACAAGACCAGCACCAAGGCGTAGTCACGGTGGTTGTTGATCTTGTACAGCAGGGACTTAGCCTCCATAACGGAGAGGAAATCAACCCGGTTGATCGGTCGTTTGGGAGGCTTCAGATCCAGGCCCTTCCCAATAAAAGCATAGTAGTGCTTCAATGCAAAGAGGTTATTACCAATGGTTGAAGCCTTCTTCTTCTCTTTCAGCAACGTGTCGTAGTACTTCACTGCATGACTCTTGTCTGGGTTCACCGTGTCAGCCCACCTCAGAAAACGTCCAACTGAGTAGCAGTAGCAGCGGGCGATCCCCTCAGATATCCTCTTCTCAACTCTCAGGTAGAGTGAGAAGTCTTCCAAAATATCGTCTAACGTCGAAATCAAAATACCACCCTTGTTGCGTAATACGAACAACAACCCTTGTAAAAAATGCACGCAAGTGTACTGCCTTGTTGCATTCCACTATTTTCAGTCCTTGAGGAAGAAGCACTATTTCTCCTTGAATCTTTGAAAGGACTCGTAAAAAGTGCGGGGGAGGGGATTTGAACCCCCGTATCTCTACAGAACAGGGTCCTAAGCCCTGCGCCTTTTCCAAGCTCGGCAACCCCCGCTTTCTCTCACCTCACTCCCAAAGTACATAAACCTTTTGGTTCATGTTCACGTCCCTATCTATTCACGTGACCCTCATAACGTTTCACCTCTCCACACTGCAGCACACAAACAACCTTTATAAGTCTCTTTTCAAATACCACTCAATGATCAAGATTCAGAATGTAGCCAAAACCTTTGGAACTATTACTGCTTTGTCTAACCTCAATCTTGAAATAAGAAAAGGAGAACTTTTCGGACTGGTCGGTCCCAATGGTGCAGGGAAGACTACTGCCATCCGGATCGTGTGCGGAATCCTCCATCCAACTCAGGGAAGAGTTTTAATAGACGGCCATGATGTCTTCGAAAACATTAAAATAAAAGAAAGGATTGGCTACCTTCCTGAAGAACCCAACCTCTACACCAGGCCCACTGCCCTCGAGCTCCTCCAGTACTTCGGGTCTCTTTACGGCAACTCCACTCCCCAGCGCATTGAAGAACTCCTCAAGTTTGTGGGGCTCTACCACAGAAAAGACTCGAAAGTGGAAACCTTCTCCAAGGGCATGCGCCAGAGACTCGCCTTCGCCCGGGCTTTAGTCCACGACCCTGACATTCTAATCTTAGACGAACCCACCATGGGGTTGGACCCCGCCACTGCCAAACGGGTGAGGCAGTTCATCAAAACCTTCAAAGGGAAGAAAACTATCATTTTATGTACACACTACATGGAAGAGGCAGACGAACTGTGCGACCGCGTCGGATTCCTTGACGGCGGGACGATCGTCAAAGAGGGAGAACCCTTACAGTTGAAGGAAGAATTGAGAAAGGGGTCCACCTACGAAGTCATCATCAATCACAATGATCCCTCCTTATTCGAGTGGGTGAAGGACAAAGTCATTTCCCAGGAAGGCACGAGACTCATCTGTGCCTTGGCCCCGGAAGATATATCCTTTCTCCTGCACACGTATGAATCTGTCATTTTTTCCATTCGCACCATCACCCCCACATTGGCAGATGTTTTTGAGAGGTACACCCATGGTTCTCAGTAAGATGACAGTCTGGGAATTGAACCAAATTTTCAAAGGAAAGAAGTTCGCCTATGCCTTTATCGTGCAGTTCTTTGTCATTCTGGCCATCATACCTTTGTTTGACGTGTACTCTGAAATTCTCGAAGACCCTCGTGAAATCGTTCTGCCAACGTCGCAGGGTTACCTCCCCGTGGCTGTCTCTTCATCTCCTCTGGAAGAAATTGTAGCTGACCAGCCTCTCTTCCGTATCTACCGGGTCACACCAGAAGAGGCATCTCAACTTCTGAAAACCCACACAGTCTGCTGCTTCATCTCCGGGGGAATGATCATCTATGATGAAGACAACCCGAAGGCGAGGGTGGCAGAGTTTCACCTCCAGAGACTCTTACAGGAAGAACCCTCAATAACAGTCACCTGGAACCTCAACGAAAAACCGGTCGTTCCCCGGCAGCAGATAGTGGCTCGAGAACTGGCCATGCGGGAAATTAGAAGGACTGCAGAGATGATGCAGTCTTCACAGCTCAACTATTCCACCTTACTCGTCTTGTTGATGGCTATATTTCTGGCATCAGGTATTTTAGTGGACTTGATAATGTCTGAAAAAGAAAAGCAAACGGGAGAAATCTTGTTGAGTCTGCCCGTTAGCCCGTGGCAGATACTTCTCTCAAAGGTGGCTGCCGTCGTCACCGTCCTTGTCTGCCAGATCGCACTGTGGATTCTCACCCTGTATGTGCTGGGAAGAGTCTCCAGCTTATTTTCCATGATTCCCCTGTTCCTCGTGTCTTTTTTGATCATCTCCTTGACCTGTCTCGTTTCCGTCTACTCCAAGAGTTACAAAGAAGCAGGGTTTGCCATCACCGTCTCGTATGTTTTGTTGTTTGCCTTTTTCATGAGTGCTTCAGCGTTCTACGTCTTTTCTGAAAAGTTCTCATACCTATCTCCCTTATCCATGATCATCATGATAGAAAAAGGTGACTACTCCCTCCTTGAAATGATGTACGCAGCTCTTCCTACCTTTGTGGTGTCCTGTGCTTTAATCTTCATTTCTATTGGCATGTATGGACGAGATGAGTTCTATTTTGGACCGCGACCTTCTTTCTTTAACTTGGTCAGGTTATTCTCCCTGAGGAGTGTCTTTCTAGGAATCCTCCTCATCCTCGTGGTGGCAGCCGTGTACGCACATTCCAGCTTTGTAGCTTTTTTCTTCGGTGGAGGGTGATCACGTGCGAATGTTAACGTTAGCCAAAAAAGAGGTCAAAGACATCCTTTCAGAGAAAATATACATTGTTACTCTGCTACTCCAGGTATTCGTGGTCTTTGGTATCGTCTTTTTAGGTCTTTTTTACGCCCAGATCCAGTATTCTGTCACGTACGTGGGGAACGTTTACGTGGACAGTGATGACCCTCGCTTTGTACAGCAGTTAGCACGGGATGAGAGGATCAACCTGACAGAAAACCCTGACACTGCCGTGGCAGTCATCACGGTGAAAGAAGGTAGTATGCACGTGGAAATGAGAGATTTCCGCTTCAGAGACGATGTGGAAGACATCATCAAAAGGGCGTACAGCAACATGCGCATAGAGTGGGGCCCGCTCTCTCGAGGGGAAAACCCCATGTACATTGAGATCATGAATTCATTACTCATCCCCCTGGTGTTATTGCTTCCCGTTTTCTTCTCTATGAACATACTATCAGACTCCATTGTCAAGGAAAAGGAAAGGAAAACCCTGGAAATTCTCTTCTCTGTCCCCATGCGGAGAGAGGAAATCATTGTCGGGAAGATCATCCCGGTGGTTGTTCTGGCTCTGGCCCAGGTGACAGCATGGGTGGTGCTGTTATCACAGATTTATCCACATTTGTACCACATTCCTCTGTTACTCTTCTTTTTGATAGTGTTGATGGCCTTCTTTTTCTCGTCAGCAGTGGCTTTTTCCACGTATGCAGGGACTATGAGAGAATCGAATTTATTTTTGATTCTGTTCATGATGGCAACCACGTTGATGGTTTTCGTACCATTCCCTGAAGAACTCTCTTTTTTGAGTAGGTTGTCACCAGTGGGAGCCATTGTGGCTTTATCGTCGAATGAGGGGTTGTTATTGCGAGATGTTCTTCCTTATTTTGTCATTTATGGGATACTGGCTTTGACATCTTTTTGTGTGGCTTCAAGAATGTTATCCAAGGACGAGTACACAAGACTGGGTTGAGTGGATTAAGACAGCATGTACACTTTAGTTCACACATTTTTTTCCTTTGGAAGGTAGTATGTGGACCCCCTGCTTGGTAAATATTCCAGTGCTGAGTTTTCCAGTGCATGTTCATAAGCATGGCTGAGGAGCCGGAGAATGATGAATACCCCAGGAGATCCACTACAGGGTGAATCCTTCTCGTGCTCCGACTCCTCTAGATGGTGAGAGGGAAGGTACTGTGTCCCTCATTTTTGTGGCTGTTTTTAAGGGGGTGAAAGATTATGCCGTGTTTATGACATGCTTACTACTCTGATTTATATGGTTTTGTAAAGCTCGGATTGATCACATCCACAAAGCTCCATACTATGAGAAGTCTTTCAGAAAAGACGAAGATTTCATATTTCTATTGTATTTGTGCTTCAGAATGCTTCAGTGCTCTTTCACTCTTTGTATATGCTCTCAAGCGCAACCTTTTTATGGTGGGTGAATATACTGAGTGGAGGTGAGAGAATGAAAAAGGTGTTAATACTCTTTATCGTGGTTGGGGTTCTCTTAACGGGAACCTTTGTCGTGGCTGAAGAGCTTTCAGAATCTTCATGCGAAAAGAGTTATTTTTCAGAGAGTGACTTAGGAGATCCACAGGGAGGACCAACCCCATGTGGTGGTGGAAGCGGTGGAGGTCCTGGAGGTGTCCCAGGTTAGGGGTCTTTATTCCAATAACATTCAACTATTCCGTGGCTTTCACTCGTTACAGTTTCCTTCTTGATCATCTCTTCTATCATAAAAGGAATTTGGAGTTCTCTTATGTGAATCTGAGATTCCACAACCCTCATATATTCTCTTTTTACGTATGCATACACAAACAACCTATCTGCTACCCTGAAGAATAAGGTACTGGTTGGTAGTTCTGAAAAAAGGTTGATAATGAAGTCTTCACAATCAGTTTTTATCCTGAAAAGGTAGGGGTCGTATGATGAAATTTTTCCAGGATAATAGCTCGTTATGATTGTACAATACTTTGAAAGGTTCTTCATCCATTTATCCACCTTCCCCCAGGATATGCAATGTTTTACCATTAATGGGGAGATGGGCTTTGTTAAATCGTAGTTGAATTCATTGAACAATATCTCATACTCCGAATCCCACTCCACCGCCTCATTCCAATGCGTCTTAATGATTCCTTCAGGTTCGTACTCTTCTGGGTTAAAATCCTCCACCATCTTCTGCATCTTCTGAATAGCTGTCTCCCATGACTGGTTAGGAGCAAAGGAAACATGATAGTCAGAACGGAGTCCACTCACCACCTTACCGCAGTTAATATCCAATTCCTCCCCCGACACAACCCACAAGTTTGTAGGTCCTCCCGTTGTTGCGTGGTAGATAATGTTCTCTTTGTTCACAAGTTCTGAGAAGAATCTGGCGGGATTCTCACACGTGAGAAAAGAAGCGTATTCCTTGAAGTTTTTGTAGCTTCGTCTTCTGATCTGAGTCTTAGAAAACCATCCTAGCTCATGGGCTTCTCTCAATATGTTAGCTGCAGTACTCCGCCTAACATGGAGAAGTTCAGCAACATCATTTTTAAAAATCCTTGGGTTTTTGCAGATAGCTTCATACGTGACACGGTACTGCTTTTCTCTTTTCTCTGCATTCGGTGGCATGTCCTTCCACCTCCTCGATACATCACATAGTACAACCACTTAAAAGGTTTTCTGTTGCTGTTGCTGTGATTCATAGGATATAGATTCCCGTTACTACTGCTAAAAAGAGGATTGACCCCCTACAGGTTCCAACCACTCAAACAAAACTGTGACATGTGCCTCTCCCTACCATTTCAGAAATCTTCATAAATAGAGGCTCCTTGTTTTCTATAAGTATAATAGTGAACATGTCGTCAGAGATGAAGATAAGTGTGTATCATTAATGATACTATAGAAAAATTATTAAGGATTGTTTATTCTTTAAATGCATGAACGTTGATACTATACCTGCCTGGGTTGAGGCGATGGCAACGATTGTATTAGTCATAGTAACTGCCACATATATCTGGCAACTTAACAAGCAAAAAACAGAAAGAGATAGAAGAGAACTATTTTATGGCTTCTATCTTCCTTTGCTTAGAAACTTGAAGGAAATAATAAAAAAACCAGAATCTCTTGCAGAAGTCCAGAGAAGACCGAGTTTCATATCAGAAAAACTAAAAATGGAAACGCTGTATGTTATTTATCTTGTTCCTAGAGATTTATTAAGAAGAGTAGAGATTTTTTACACAGATTACAAACGTTATCAAGACACCTTTGGATTCATTTGGGAAGAAATAGAGTTATTAATAAACGAAGTAGCATGTAAGGAATTTAATATTCCAGTAAACCGCATGAGAGAAATCTATTTTCTTGTTAGACCAACTAATCCAGAGATACGCCCTCCTTGGAGAAATATGCCACAGAAAGATTTCTATTCTCTTGTGTTTGAAGAAATCAGTCCCCGAGATTGGTTTGAGCGGGTGAGAAAGGGTCTTGGCTATCCCGTAAGATTAGAAGTATCTTCAGCTTATGCCGATCCATTGCTCAAGGACGTTATTTCTGTGGAAAATTCATTTTCACTCTATGAGTCAGTTCGACTCAGAATTGGAAATAATGAATCCTTGTTAGAATTTTTTAATCTGCAGAGAGAACTTCTCAGAGAAGCACAGGAACTAATAGACGAAATAGAACGACTGCAACAAAATCAACAGCGTCAAATTTTACGGGCGGCGGACCGCCGGTTAAAACCGGCGGTTTGAAACCGCCGCCCAACCTAATATTGACTCCGTCACACTGTCTCGATTTTTCCAAGACCCCTCTTTAAAAAGAGGGGATTCCCCTTCGGGGTTCAAAAATGAAAAAGAAAAAAAGTGTAGGGGATTTGAACAATCTAATTCATGCTCCTTTTTTTCTGTAAACAAAGAAGAAAAAAATGAAAAGAGAATTAAAGCGAGGGTAACTATGCTCCGACCGGGATTTGAACCCGGGTCACCGGCTCGAAAGGCCGGAATGATTGACCGGACTACACTATCGGAGCCTGTTAGGGGAAGTGCGTTCTACCTTTATAAATCTTTGCTGTTCACGCTCTGCGTCACTCTTGAAACAATTTCTATGGAAAGGGACACTCACAGGGAATTTTCCCACATCGAGGGCAAACCTCCCCATACTTGGACAAGACGGCTCCCTCCACATCCACCCCCAATAGATTCCCCAAAGAGACTAACCACGCCACCACATCCGCCATCTCCTCCTTTATCCCTTCCTCATCCTTCATCCTGATAGCCCTCCCCAGCTCTCCTAATTCCTCTGTTATCCACATAAAAGTCTTCTCCACACCTCGCTGTGTATCCCTGTGAAAGTAGAGCTCTCTCATCAATTCTTGAAAATCTCGTAATTCCATACGACCCCCTCACCTGTGAGAGAAAAAGCTTTTCCCCTCCTCTCTCATCTATGCCCAATAACGCATCTGCTCATGACCTCTCAGAGAACCCCATCACCACCCAAGCCAAAACAGCCTCCACCCAAAACCTCCACATTCTCCTAAAGAGACAGTAACCCCCATAATCCCACAGGCCCACGCAGCAACAACTATCTTTTTATATTCATAACCCCCCACACGTGCATGGTCTCACTGTCAATCTGGAGAAGAATTTCCCAATTCATCTTTCTGGCACTCTTCATCATCTTCCTCTACGAGACCGCATATCCCCTCACCTTTACCCAGACTAACCTGTTCGTGAGATCTTCACCCCTCGTCATGGTTATCACCTTCTTGGTTACCCATTCCCTTTCTTTCACGTTTCTACCTGCAGTTCTCCTTGTTGTGGCCACCCTTTTCCTCGGCAGGTTCTTCTGCGGGTGGATCTGCCCTGTAGGAACCATATCTGATGTCATCCCCCGAACCAAGAAAAGGTTCTCTCACCACAGGTTCAAGTACTATTTCCTCGTTTTCGCACTCGTTTCAGCACTTTTTGGGGTTAACCTCCTCATCATTTCAGATCCCCTCGTCATCTTCACCCGGTCCCTCGTCTTCATCTCCCAGAGTGCCATCCCCTTCATGCTCATCTTCATTATCGTAGTCGTACTTCTTTTGGGAGAGCGCTTCTGGTGCAGAACACTCTGTCCACTCGGAGGGTTCTTGGGAGCCCTTTCCATTACTCGCCTTCTGAATCTCTACGTAAACGAGAACTGCACCACCTGCAACCTGTGCAGTAAGGTCTGCCCCATGGATGCTATCAAAGAATGTGCGATCAATAAAACGGAGTGCACTTTCTGTCTCACCTGTGTCGATAAATGTCCTCAACATGCTATCACCTTCACGAAAGAGGGAGACGTCACTTTAGAGTCCCGGAGAACCTTTCTCAAGGCGGGGGCTGCAGCGGGTGCGGCAGTGCTCTTATCACCCTTTTTGACGAGAACGCCCTCTCAAAGGACCTACATCCGTCCTCCTGGTGCTTTAAAAGAGGGGAATTTCCAATCTGTGTGCGCGAGGTGCGCAGAATGCATGCGGGTGTGCCCTTCACAAGGGTTGCGGCCCGTCCTCTTGGAGGGAGGGTTATCCAGTTTTTACACGCCGAAACTGGTCCCCCGCATCGGCAGATGTGAGTTGTGCATGTTGTGCTGGCAGGTATGTCCAACGGGAGCACTGGTCAAAGTGGACCCTGCGAAAATGAAAATAGGGACAGCCACCATAAACAGGAATCTCTGTATCGTGTGGAGAGATCAAAAGGTATGTTTTATCTGCCAGGAAGTGTGTCCCTACCAGGCGGTTGAGGTGGTGGAAGGTGGTAAAGGGAAAGGTAATGGTGAGGGGCGAAAGGGGCCGCAGGTGAAGAGAACAGTATGTGCAGGGTGCGGTGCTTGTGAGAATGCGTGCCCTGTAGAACCTGCTGCCATAACGGTGAGTAATGAGGGGGAGATACGGTATTGATCCAGTTAGATTTATTGTTAATCTTGTTACCTTTTTTCGTATTTTATTTGTCTTGACTGTTTTTTCTTGGAAAAAATTCCTTTGATCCATTTCCTAGAGGGTAACCTTGACTCTTTCTAACTGGGTTAATACATGAATGATATCGTTCCATAAGTGGCGGCAGTGGAATCTTTTGGTTTTAAAAGCTCAAAAATTCCTCCAGACGCAAGATTCGATGATATAGAAGAAGCCACATTCAAGATCGCGTAGATTATGGCAAGAGATAAAAGGTCCACCATACACTTCTGCTAAATTCACTCTTTATAACTCTTTGTGTTTCACTCTTGTTTTCCCCTGGCAAGGATTGGTCACCACTCTTGTCACTTTTGACATCCAGTACCCACCTTTGCAGTAACATTTATTAACCCCCAACCCCTCATTATGATATGGAAAGAAAAACGAAAGTTGCCCTCATCCTCCTCTTGTGCCTTATTGCAGCTCTTGTCATTGTTTACTTCGTCTTTTTCTGGGGGGGTGGAGGAGCACAAGGTTGTGCGAAAGAATACGTGCTTTCAGAACTCGGCGATGGTACAGTCGAATGCTACACAGAAGAAGAAGCTGATGTATGCCACATCGTCTACAAGGAGGACAACGAAATCATTGGTGAGATCTGGATCTACTGTTACCCACAAGGGAGAGAGCTCTACAAGGGGTACACAATCAAGGCTGAACCAGACCAGATGATGAGTTCTAACAAGGTAGTCGTCTTCTTACGTGGAAGCACGGAATTCAGAAGGAAAGCCTGCGAACTCTACAATCAGAAATATGGATTCCACTGCACTCCTTTTGAGAGAAGAGAGAAATGAATTGTCAAAGACTGCAGTCTCAATTGACCTAATCATTTTTTCTTTTTTTAGCCAGATCCCACTCATTCCACCTCAATGCATCTCTCCCCATAGTTGAACCAGAATGGCACTTGAGAGGAAGCTAAGAATCCTTCAGTCTGCACCCACCAGAGAAGCGGACACAACTTTTAAATAGACTCAGGTCAATCCACTCGTAATTATGAAAAAAATTCTCGTCTATTTGAGTAATGAGAGTCAACCTGACCTCTTTGACATCATTGTGGCCAATGACTCCGGCGTGGATGTGGTCATACCCTACGGGAATATGACTCCAGAGGACATACCAGCCATGGTGCACGGCTGCATCTTCACCCGGAGACCTGAGAAACTGCAGAACACTGCTGTATTGATTGGTGGCACTGATTCAGAGGTGGCAGACGAAATGATGCTCCGCGCAGCACAGACCTTCTTTGACGAGTTCAGGGTTTCTATCATGGCAGATCCTAACGGGAACTCCACGACCGCTGCTGCTGCAGTGGCAAAGATCAAGGAAAAAATGAAAACGTTGGAGGGGATGAACGCAGCGGTCTTCGCAGGAACTGGTCCCGTCGGTGAGAGAGTGTCAGTTTTACTGGCTCGGGAGGGAGTTCACGTTGTGATAACCTCACGCAACCTCAAAAAAGCAGAAAAAGTGTGTGAAAAGATAAAAATGAAACACAAAAAGACTGTCTATCCGGCGCAGGTTTCCACCGAGAGAGAATGTGTGAACGTCTTAAAAGATGCAGACATTGCAGTGGCCGCAGGGAAAGCAGGTACTCCCCTCATGTCAAAGGAGGTGTGGGTTCAGTGCAGTGTGAGGGTGATGGCAGACCTCAATGCGTACCCTCCTGCAGGCATTGAAGGGGTGGACGCACGAGATGATGGAAGAGAAGTGGACGGGAAATACCTGTTTGGGGCTGTGGCTATTGGTGATTTGAAGACCAAGGCTATGCGTGATGCAATCAGGAAAATGTATGAGGAAAAGGGGGTATACATGGATTTAGAAAAAATATATGAGGTAACGTGGGAGTCACTGGCTGTGAAAAAGGAACGATACGAAAAAGGAGACAGAATCAAATGACAGATTCACGTCATTTTCGTTGTCATTCATCTCTGTACTCTTTGTCTAGAGGAATGAAGTTCCCAAAGCACTTCGGCACTTCAAACTCTAACCAGTGTCTGACAGCAGGGATTTCCACCAGCCTTGACCAGTTCTTCTTGATCTGCTCAAGAAAAGGGTCAGGGATTTCCCGTACCCTGCACGTGGACCCTCTCACATCGTAGAACCCTGTTAAGGTCCCGTTTTTTACCACCGGCCACAGGGGAAAGCTCCTGCAGTCGACGGGCCGGTACTCGTACACGCACTTACTGCTGCCCCGGCAGTGAAATTTACCAGTCTTTCCTATTTCTCGAGCAGGGAATTTGTCACCCAATTTCCCCCTCAAAAATTCCAGCTCACCAGGGAGATAAACAAGATAAAGGGGTTCTCCATGATCGAAAACAGGGTAACAGCACGTATAGCCTCCGCACACTGTTTTCCCACAGTCACGGTCAGAGTACATGGTCCCTGCAAACCAAGAATACACGTTCTCAAAATCGATTCGTTCTTTCTTCTTCATGGACTTCGCCTCACATGGAGATTTCCCCTCGTAGCTTTGTGAAGACTTCTCTCCTTAAATTTCGAAACCTTCATTCGTTACCCCTAGCCAAGCAAGAAGACAGCAGCAGCAATGACTGTGGTCCATAAGCTGTCTTTGTTTCCCTTGGCTGACTGGCAGATGTTTGTTGTCTTGAATATCTTTCCACTGGCCTCATACACCTGTTTTCTCTCATTCCATGCCAGTTCAGGGTCGAAGTCTATCCCTAAAGTCGTTGCCAGCATGGTGGCTGCCAGGTCTTCTGCATATTCCCCGGATTTTTCCATTTCTTCCCCGAAGGCAGTGTACTCGGAGAAATATCCATGGACAGTACTGTCATCAGGTAAAGCTAACCCAATGGCAGCGGAGACCAACCTGCCTGGCTCATTGGTTTCATTCCTTGCCATGACGCAAAAGGTCAATTGGCCTGACCGCAGCATGGTGAGGCCTTGTTCTTTTGGAATAATCCTGCACCCGGGTGGGAAAATACTGGAGACGTAGACCAGGTTGCACGTCTCTATTCCCGCATTCCTGAGCGCAAGCTCGAACGACAGCAGTTTGTCTTTGTGGACACCTAATCCTGTGACGAAAAACACTGATGTCGGAATCATATTGCACCTCCATCGAGTAGTGAATTGAAGTTTCTTTGAGTGCGCTTCTTCCATCCCCTCTTGTGATAGGCATAACTCACGATCAGAGGCACGGCAATCGTCGCCTCTGAAAAGACCATCTGCTCAAACTCTTCGTCCACCTTCCCCCACGAGTGGGCTTCTTTGAGCGTGGACCCGGAAAGTCCCCCATCTCTCTCGTCTGCCACAGTAACCTGGATTGCATACTTGTGCAAGTGAACGTCTTCTCCTAAAATGTCTGCAGCCACTGTCACGTCCTGGGCAAAGTTCTTTGGTACGCCCCCGCCGATCATGAATAACCCTGTGTCCTTGGAAGCAATTTTTAGCTTTGTTAATTCCAGAAAGTCCTTTACTGAGTCTATACTCATTTTGGGATCGTTCTTTTTCTTCCACTGATGGTAGATCAGGCCGAACCCGGCGCTGCAGTCAGAAAACGCTGGCACAAACACAGGGACTCCTCTCTTGAAGGCTGCCCAGATTACGGAGCCTTCTCCCTTCTTGTGCTTGTCCAGGTACTCTCCCATGAACTTTATGAACTCCCGCGACGAATAGGGCTCCGGGGAAAGGTTATCTGCGATCTCGGTGACCGTCATGTCGCACAATCTGAGCTCTTCTTCATCAATGAACGTGTCGTAGATGCGATCGATCATCTTCTGCATGAGCGCGTTATCGTCTGTGTGGGGTGTCCCCCTGTAATGTTTGAACCCTAAAGCCTCAAAGAAGTCCTGATCCACTATAATGGCCCCTGTAGATATGATAACATCGACCATGTTGTTCATAACGAGGTCGTACACCAATTTTTTCAATCCTGCACTGAATAAAGACCCGGCAAGGCACAGAATAACTGTACAGTTCTCATCGGAGAGCATTCTGTCATATATTTTTGCTGCCCTTCCGAGATTCCTGGCTTGAAAAGCCATTTTTTCGAACTGTTCGATTAAAGGAGTAGAATCAAAAGTTCTTATGTCGATATGTTGAATTTCCTCCTTTAAAACATCTTTTTTTTCCATGGTGGCAATCTTTGCTTATCCCTATTTAAAGGTTTCTTTTGCGCGGTTGATTGTCTAATTTTGTGTGTGCGTGCGTGGTTTATTATCTGGAATGTGACTATCCTGGTGGTGAAATGAGTGAATTTGAAAGATGATGGTATTCGATACTGAAAATGAGTGATTCTTGTCACTCATACTAGCTTTTAGTTATAGGATGTGTTTATTGTGTGAGAAAATGCATTGAAAAATATTAATTTGTTTTACCGATCTCTTTCCACCTTTTTAATTCACGTAGTTGTGGTCATTGACGTAAGACGCGCTCAACCTCGGCTGCCAAAACATCATTCACCAGCTTTCCATCTGCTTTACCCCTCAATTCCTTCATGCAGTGACCCATCAAAGGAGCTACAGCCCTCATGCCCTTCTCTTTTATCACGTTCTTGTTCTCCTCCACCACCTTCTTCACAATTCTCTCCACCTCTAATCGGGGGACTGTCTCCACCATGAGTTCATCCATCTTCTTCCCCTCTGCCAACTGCGGGAGGATCTCATCTAGAGCTTCTTTCACAATCTCCTCCCTGGCCAGCTTTTCCAAGCACATTTTGAGCTCCTTCTCGTCTACATATTTCTGCGAATGTTCCAAGCTCTTCAAAAGGTCAATGACCTTGATGAATAAGGTGGGTTTCAACCCATACGTGTGGGCTTCCTCAAACAGCTCCTCGTAGGTAGAATTGAGAATTTTTACCGCATGTTCCTCACTCAAATTGTACTGACTGATGAACCGCTTCACTTTCACGTGCGGCAGCTCTGGGAGGTGCCCTTCCACCTTTTTTATTCTCTCTTCTGTTATGACCATAGATGGTATGTCTGTCTCTGGGTACATCCTCTTCGCTCCCGGCAAGGGACGAGCGTACCTCGTGTTCCCATCGGGGAGGGGTTCTCTCGTCTCCTCCGGGACACCTTCTAACGCTTCTTCTGCCCGTGTTATGACCTCTTGCAGCGCTTTTCGCGCTTTCTCCTCCTCATCAGCCACTAGCACAAAAGCATCCCCATCCCCCATCTTTAAGGCTTTTTTAACTGCCTCGACCTCTTCTTCTGTCACCCCGTACGCTGGCAGCTCATCAGAGTGGAATATGCCACCGACGCCGACGACTTTCGCTCTATCAGAAAACTCTGTACCCAGACGGCGCCCCGGCTGCACCTCTCTCCCTAAGAACCCTGAAAATCCAGCCAACTTCACTGCCACAACCTTCCCCTTCTTTAGAGCAGCGGCAATGATCTTCGCGCTTGTGTTTGAAAAACAGGAAGAAACATCACAAATCTCTTTCAAAACAGAAGCTTTTCTCTCTCTCAATTCATTTCTTATTTTTATCAAATTCACCTGTCTTTCCACCTCTCTCTCCACGTAAATGGCAATCAAATCCAGAATCTGGACGCCCTTGATCTCGCAGCGTGCCCCCTCCCTCACTGATATGTTCAGGTCCTCCCGTATCGTCCCTAATCCTCTCTTCACCTTCCCCGTGGCCCTCAGCACCCTCCCCACAGCCAATGCCACCTCTCTCGCCTCTTCAGGCGTTTTAATGTCTGGCGCTGTGGCCACCTCAATCAACGGTATCCCCATCCGGTCCAAGCGATACACTTTCTCACCCCCTCTCGTCTCGATGATGCGGGCAGCATCCTCCTCTAACCCTATCATTGAAATAGTGTAGATCTTTCCCTCAATGTCCAAACCACCAGACGTGGCCAGCAGCAGTGTCCTTTGAAACCCAGACGTGTTAGACCCATCAATGACAATTTTCCGCATCGTGTGGATCTCATCCACCACGTGTGCCTTCAACAGCAAGGCTACCTCAATCCCCGTGTCTACAGCTTCCTCACACAAGGTGTGGGGAGGTTCCTCATCTAATTCCACTAAACATGTCGTATCATACCCCTGGTACACAAAGGTTAGCCCTTTCTTGACTTCAGCCAGGGCAGCCTGATCTACTTGCCCTTTCTCAGAGAAAGAAGGCCTCAACCTCCTTTTGACCTCGTAGTGGGGCTCTTCCGTCCTCAAAACTGTAGGACAGTGACAGAATAACTTCCTCTTCGTATTCAGCTGCTGGTGAATCTCCAGCCCCACCTTCAACCCCACCTCCTTTCCCCGTGATATCTCGTGTGTCATCCCATCTACCTTCTCCTCTTTTATCACCTCTTTCATCACATCACCCACCAGTACAGCCCGAGAGCAACACTCCCCAATCCCATTATGATGACAAAGACATCCTTCTTTTTTGGCTTTACCTTGTAAAGGGCCAGTAACACGAAAAGAGCAGACGCACTGAACACGGCAAAGTTCAGTAACCGATCCACCACGAAGAAAGAACCCATGTTGTACACTACCAGCAAAAAGATCCCGCACGTGTACATTAGAGAGAGCAAACATACCCCAACTCCCAAAGACAAGAAGCTGAACCCACTTCCTTCCTGCGCCAATAAATCCATACTCTTTTGAGAAGAGGCAGGAACCCCCAACCCCTTCACCTTCAAACTCGCCAGTGACAGAACTCCCAGAATGACGGCAATAATCATAAAAAGAATCCTCATAGAACCCAGGTTATCCAGAAGAAAGAGCACATTGGACAGAGCAAAGCACAAGAGCACACTGGTCACGAAATAGCCAACAAAGAAGAGAGAACCCTTCTTCGTCTTTATCTTGTTAACGATCTCGGCATTTAATGGGTTTAAGCCGCAGATAATACCTGCAATCACCAGCAACGGCAAAAGTGTCACGATCCCCGTCAATTCAGGTGTAGGTGTAGGGTCAACAATGACTATGCAGTCATTTTCTTCGCAAAGGGAAATAGTACACGTCTCTTTCATGCACCCTGCCAGTTTTTTCTGCATGAGCTCCACGTTGACGGCACTGTACCCTCTGAAGAAGTCTTTCCCGATGAACACTATGGGGACTGGATACCCTTTTATGTCCAGGCTGTACACCTGTTTGAACAGGTCATACAATTTCTTGTTTTCCTCTTGTGATATGTCGTACGCGTGGATGACCATGGTGGGGTACATCTTTGAGGCCTCGTTGAGGAAATCCATGGTCTTGACACAGACTGAACACGTTTCTGTGTGGAAGACAAAGACATCAATTCTTTTTGTTGGTATCAGCATTAAGAGAGCGCAGATTAAGAGAAGTTTCGTCTTCATTCTGTCACCTCGTACAGGGAGCGTGCAGTGATTTCCCCCGCATAGTTTGAGAGCATCATTTCTCTGACCTCACCCTCGTTTTGCGTGTGGCCCAGCACCCACGCCAGCTTGACGTATCCCACCTCAGGGAGCATGTCCTCCAGATAGATGACGCCCAGGTGAGCCATCAACCGTGCATTCGTGTAAACGTTGGGGTTCACCCGTCCCGACAGGCACTGGGTGGCAAAGGCGATGTGCATCCCTTCCTCTCTGGCGCGTTTCACAGCAGGTAACCAGGAATATCTTGCGTTCACCGTGTCGGTCGGTAAATGACCTAATGCATAGGCTTCAAAAAGGACACCTTTGTATTTTCTGTCGACCAAAAAGTCCAGGATTTCAGGGTTACTCCCAGGGTATGCCTTCAAGAGAGCCACCTTTTCCTCCAGAACAGTGTCTGCGTAACAGTCGCCCTCTCCCTTTTCTCTGAACGTATTCGTGTACTCGATCTCACCAGAAGGCCATACCTTCGCCAGGGGTTTCTCATTTATGGGTTTGAACGTATCCCTGCGGGTAGAATGCATTTTTCTCACCTTCGTGCCTCTTAAAACTGAACAGTATTCATCTGAGGACTCTCCGTGCATGACGGTGACCACTTCCCCTATTCTCGAGTGACCTGCCACAACCCCCGCACAGATCAGGTTCATGGCACCATCAAAACTCCCCCTGTCAGGAGATCTCTGGGCACCGACGAGGCACACGGGCTTTCTCAGGTTCTGCAGCATGAAAGACAGCATGGCAGACGTGTAGTGCAGAGTGTCTGTACCGTGCGTGATTAGAACGCCTTCACTGTTCTCGTTCAACTCTTGGGCTGCCAGTTCTGCTATTATCTGGTACTCCGGGAAGGACATAGACTCTGATGCCACTCTGAAAGGGGATAGAACCTTTTTTAAAGATATCATCTCGGTGAGCTCTGGTGTGGTGAAAAAGATCTCTTCAGGTTCCATGAGCATGTGGACGCCGCCCGTCTTGTAGTCGACGCGGGCAGCTATGGTCCCTCCGGTGGCAATCATAGAAACGGGGGGTAATCCCTCTTTTTTCTCTAACGTAATTTCAGGGAAGACTTCTAACTGTTCCTCTTCCCCCAGGGATTCTATGACACCTCCTTTGATACCAATGTTGTACCCATTGTCCAGTTTTATCGTTATGTGGTCTCTATCTTCTAATTCAGACCGGGGGAGGTAAATCCCCTCAAAGGTTTGCTCTTCTTTCTTCACTTTTATGCGGTCTCCTACTTTCATGAGATCACCTTGTAGGCGGGAGGTTCAATCCAGGTCGAATCACACTGAGGACACTTTGATGGTTCTCTCACCGTGTCCAGCGTGAACCGAAAGCCGCAGCTTCTGCACACAGGCATCTTCACTGCTAACCATTCATTCTTTCGTTTAAGTGTTTTTCTGATGTGTTCTAAATCGGTGAGAATATTTTTTCTGGTGGTCTGGAAGAGGTAGGCCAGCTGTTCTGAGGTCATTTCCTCTTTTTGTAGAACTTCGATGATCTCTTCTCGTCTGGTCATGGTGATTCACCCTTTGTTATCCTGAAGACTACTAATTCTTCAAAAAATAACCTTTTTCTGGTTAGTATGGTTGGAATGTATATATTTTGTTCAAGAAATTGGACAGTTTTCTCTATTCCTGAGAGGGAGGACTGCAGGAGATACACTTTCCCGTGAGAGGTCAGGTAGGCGTGGAACTGGCGGAGGAATGCGTCAGTAGTTCGTCTTCCATCTTCTCCGCCATGGTAGGAGAGGTCTTCAACATTTGTGATAGGTTCATCTACAGAGACGTAGGGGGGGTTGAAGATGATGACGTCGAACTGCCCGGATAAGTGGGAGAACAAATTACTGTAGTGAAAGTGGACATTTTTTATGTTATTACTTTCAGCGTTTTTTGCTGCCAGTGCCACCGCATGGGGATTGATGTCAGTGCCTGTGAAGGTTTTGAAGTGGTGGCATACGTTTAAGGCAACAATACCAGTGCCTGTACCAATTTCAAGACCACGCCCTGACAGCTCTTCACCGGTGAGTGCTTCCAAGAGGAGGTAGGTGTCCTCCTCTGGTCCGTACACGCGAGGGTCAGTCTGTATACTGAGCATCGTACCATCTTTTTCAGAGATTATAAAGACTTTGTGGTTGAGGGTTGAGGGTTGAGGTCCTGCATTATACAAGGTTGTGCAAGCCTTTTATGAGAGGTATTATCTAACTCTCCATATCGTTTTAGGAGTTGATTTACTCCTCTTTGTATGGAGGTGAAAGATGTACGACCCGAAAGGTTCTCGGTAAATACGACAGTCAAACAGGGTTTCCCACACTGTTAAAATCGGGTTCCTCTTTCTCCTCTTTTCGTTGTAAAGTTCCATTGCTTTTCAGAATAAAAATTCTAGATCAAACGAATATTCAGGGTATTTCTCTTGCATCTTCCCTGTAGCACGGGAAAGAAGTTCTATTCTGCACTCCTTAGACAAGATACCGATTGCTGCTATTTGTACAACTCTGATTTTTTTCGAGGCATCATTTTTGTCAAAGACAATATCTACTCTTGGAATACCTTTCGTCGATTGAAACCTAATAGTATTTTCTGAAGGTTCTAGAAGTTCGAGAATTAGTGATTTCTCATATTCTCTCTTTGGCAAAGATCCTCTATTTATCTCTTCGCCATCAACTATAATTCTCATGTTAGGAAATACTTTTCGCATCGAGCTTTCTCTCATTATTTCCTTTAAGAATAGTACTGGTGGATATAACTCATAAGAGCTGATGCGACTAATTGAAGCAGGTCGCGGTAAAAATACTAAAAAATCGATTCTTGATGTTCTAAAATTGCTTTTTGCATTAGGTGGGCTGGATAGTACCATAGTCGACCCCAGAGATGTGCTTCGTCCTGCCATTACTGCGCACGCACCCTCCATTATTCCGGTCCACAATCACCCATCAGGAGATCCCACACCCTCTGAACAGGACATTTCATTGACCAGACAACTCTGCATGAGTGGTAGGATAGTTGACGTCACCATTCTCGACCACATCATCATTGGGTTACCAGGGTACGTGAGTCTGAAGGAACAGAAGTTACTGTAAAAAAACCAAAAAAAGAGAGGAGGTAATCCCCCTCACGGAAATAATTTGAAAAGGGCTTCAATTTCTCATTCATGAGACCACTGCAGCTCTCCCACTAAAATGCTGGAGGGGAATGGTGAAGTACAAAACCGTGATAAAACGCTTTTACCATCTCTTTGACCTTTATATCATAGAGGGTGCAAAACAGATTCCTGGAAATTTGTGAAGAAGTTACGTTCACAAAGACGAGAAATTGGGAACCCACCTCTATGAGGCAGGGTGTTACCGGAAATGAGGAGAATAAAGACTTTATTGACTCTTCGCAATCAGTGAAGAACAGAAAACAATGACTGTTATAGGCATCGTACCCTTGAGGGTAAAATCCTGTATTAATGGTACAATATTCCTCCACTGTTTTCACCCATGCACTGTAGGTCTCGTATCGTACCTTGATCTTCCGTAATAAAGGAGTCACCCTCTGCCTGAGGTTGTATTTGAAGGCGTGGAACAAGGTCCATTCGTCTTTGCCAAAGGGTAAAGAGATTAATCTTCGATTCTTGTATTCAGGTTGTCTGGGTGTGAAGGCAGATACCTGTTCATGACATACTCTGAATGATTCATCCCAGGTTGTTAATACTGCCTTTGGCGTGTAGACAGCATCTTTCACCCCTTGATATACCATTTTTTGAAAGCCCACCAATACAGAGAAGTCTAAGGGTCTATCCGTGAATACCATGGTGTTAAAGTCTCCAAAGGTGAGAGCGTGGTAGAGGACGTGAGGGAAGTTTCTCAATCCTCGAAAGCACAGTTGCGGATCTGAAAAGCTCAAAAGGTAGACGTACTCTCTGTAATTGGAAGCTGCTTTCATATGGAGTTGAGGCCCCTGGAGGATGCCGAACTTGTACATTTCATTCAGGTACTTGGCTACCGTGTTCCTGGATAGTCCGGTGTTTTGTGAGATATTGTAGATGGAGACGAAAGGGTCCTCGTATATCTGTTCAAATACTTTAAAATAGTTCTCTATTCTTCGTTTTCTTGTAATCTTACCCATGTCATCACCTGTAGATAGAAATGAGATCATTTATTCTCTCTGAAAGTGCTTCAAGCCTCTTCAGTAAAACGAGAACCCTTCTCCCTCTTTCTGTTATGGTGTACCACTCTTTCCTTTTCTCCTCTTTATCGAAATGGTGCTCAATGAGAGTGTACTTCAAGAGGTCGTTCAATCGTTGAGACAAGGTAAAAGTGCTAGTGAGGTGCTTGAGATCCTTGTGATGACTGTTCCCGTGGTCATTGAGGTAGTCAAGGATTTCGCAGGTTGCTTCCAGGCGGAGTATTTTGAAAAACTCACTCAGATGCTCGTTTATTTTCTTTTTGTTTGTTAAAGCCATGTCCGTACTCACCCCTCTATTTCAAGCGCCTCTATCTTCCGAATTATGTCGAGGTATTCTCTCCCCGTATCTGTCAACTCCAGTTCTTTGGTGATCAACCTTAGTGCCCGAAACGTCTGTAACCTCTTCGAGACAATGGAAGGACTGGCCACCCCTTCAAGATCTCTTTTCCCGCATCCAGGATGAGCATCTAAGTACTCCAGGATCTCTGCAGTTCCCTCCAGAGAATACAATTTTTTCAGCCTTCCCGTACTTCTACCAGATTTTTTCACCAAAACTCACCTCTGTTCTCCTTCTTTCCAACTTTTGAAAGTCTTTCCATTGATCGCTGGTGAGCATGCTGGTAATTCTTTCTATTTCCTTTTTCTTTGGTACGTTCCACGTTATCACCTTTTGGCACGGATTTCTTTAACTTCAAAGTGAGTACATACACCTTCGCTGTCAAATTCACAGGTTACGACTGCAGTGAATTCATGCAGATTGTCGAGGGCTATGTCCCGGTCTGCGAATCGGTGTTCACAGTCAATGAGAAGGCACACAAAAGAATCAACAATAACGAATCCCACCCAGGCGAGTCTATCCTCAACAACACTTTTGACATCAGGGAGATTCACCTCATGTATTTCTTTCCCGCAGACAGGGCATATTGCCCTTTCACCCTGCCTGGAACGTAATCTTCCAGGTTCAGCACATTCTTTCTCTTCTATCTGTCTTCCTATCATTCTATCCCTCTTTCCAGCTTTTCCACCTTCTACTATGTAAAGGGAGGAGCTGGAAAACCCAGCTCCTCCGGGAGGTGAAAAAGATCAGAATGAGCTTCAGGATTAGATGAATACCCCCTAAGCCCAGTCCTGTACAAATCATCTTGTGACACGCAGATATATTTTCCTCATCATCTTTTCTCTTTTTTTCCATCTTTCTGTCTGTCATTTCCATACCTCCTTGCATAGTTTTCCCATCTTCCATTTCCTTATCACAAGGTTTTTAAGTAGATAAATAAACTTTTGTTGTGAAAATAACCAGCAGATTACAACAATTCAGCTGGATCGTTGCGACACATATGAGATCAAATCCGAGAATTTCGGCTCTTGAAATACATAGAAATCAAAATATATACAAAAACAGATCGACAACTGAACAAAAAGTACAATCTTTATTCGATAAGAAAATCATCTTCGGTCCTTTTCTATATACTCCTAGAATCAAATCTTTTGCGAGTTTGTATAGGAATCTCGACGACCCTTTTGAAGAGTTCTTATCTCAAAGAGATTGTCCTGCCTTATCATATGAGATACTGCTTGGTGGAGTTTATGATCTCTTCATAATAAAAAAAACTAAGGATAACATGAAATATATAGTAAGAAATATCCATTTTACAAATGGAGGAATTGAAAAATCTGAAAAAGGTCTAAAGTTCGTGGAGAAGAAAGGTTTTCTTAATGAACATTTCAAACCGCTGACTGCGAAAGAATACCTTTTCTGTAAATCCATGTGGACTGCAAGAAAGAGCTATTCAGCAGTTGCTCATGAACACAACGTATCCTGGATGACTGCAAGAAATTACTACAATCGAATTATTAAAAAGGTCAAGGTACTTGTTCCCTTTTTCCCTGAAGGATACTCTTCTTATCAGTATCTATTCATGAATTTCTCGACCCGTTATGAGATTGGTATTATAGAAACACTCGAGCAGTTGCCAGCAACGTCCTATCTGTTTTTATTGGAGGATCTGGAAACTCAAAAAAGAGAACTTGCTGTTGTTCTCTTTGTGCATAATATCAATTCAATGACCAAATTTTTCAAAAATCTAGAAAAAGAAAAAAAGATAGAAAATTTGAAGATTTCAATTCCAATTCGTTTTTATTCGCCTTAGTGAGGCACACCAGGGCCTGGTCCAGGGCCTTCTTCTCCTCCGAGAGGGTGGAAAGGCCAACCTTTTAGGTTCATATGATCACCTCGTTTTTCTTGCATAGATGTTTGAGAAAAATCTGCTTGAAAAAGATTTGATTATATACTAAAAAATATTTGTGCAAATGACCAAAAGTTTAAATAGTGAGGCGGAAAAATCTAAAATGAGAGGTGACGGACATGGAGAAAAAGAAAGGGTTAGTCGTTATAGTGCTATTATGCATGTTAACAGGAATGAATGGATTTGTGGGAAGTGGAAAGGGCGAAAGCAAAGATACAGGGGTCCAGTACCAGATTCTGCCAAGAGGTGTGCAGAACTTTTTGGATGGAGAAATGACGATGGTGGAAAGCCCCATTGAGATCGTCCCTGAGGATGAGTATTACACTGTCTCTGGTGCGTACTACGAGTGTTCTATCAAGGGGGAGGTATCAGGGAACTTTTTGAAGATTGAAATAGGGGATGCATCGATTGCGTACGAACTACCGGGAGAGCAGCCTTTTGGAAAGGTAAAGGTGGTGGAAGGTGTTCCTGAAGAGAAAAAGGATAAAATGAAGTCTTTCTCGTACAAGGGGATTTCTGAGGATTTGGATCTGAGATATACGTTTTCACATCACAAGGTGCTGGAGGAGTTCGTCCTTTCAAAGTTCAGACATGTGCGAATAGTTGAGCGATTTGAGATGGAGAAGGTGTGGTATTCGGTGAAAGAGGATGGGATACATTTCTACCACGTGGAAACGGGTGAAGAAGTGTTTTTTATTCCGCCTCCGGTGATGTATGAGGAGGGGAATCCTCTCGTACAGTGCAAGGACATCCACTATGAGGTGAAGCGCACAGGGAATAGATATGTGATTGAAAAGGTTATCGATGAAAAGGGAATAGAGTGGCTAAAGGCATCAGAGAGAGTGTATCCGGTCATCATTGACTCTACAACGCAGGGTGGCTTTACTGATCCCTGGGAAGAGTCTGGGCTAGTTCCGTATGGTCAATACTTCAAAAATGTGAATGAGTACGTCTCTCCTGCCAATGGAGGTTTGACGGTGAAGCAGACTGATTTCTATTTGCCAGGGAGAGGGATGGATGTAGCCGTCACGAGGATATATACGACGTCGCAGTCATTCCAGCTGGATTCGAGATATCCAACAGAGTACACGCCCACTGAAGAGGATGCACCCTGGAAGATAGCCAATGGATGGAGATATGATTTCCCGGGGATTACGGAGAACTATCTCTATTTGTGGGATGGTCGCATGTACAAAATTGAATGGGACAATGATCCACCAGACTGCCCGTACTACTGGTGTCGTCCACCGACGCGGCCTGAAGAGAAGGTGTTCAACAATCACAAGGGCGACCACTTCAGACTGATAAAGCACGTCGATGGGACGTATACTCTGTATGTGAAAGATGGGAGAGTGATGCAGTTCTCAGATTTGGGAGTCATTCAATGGATACGAGATGAGAACGGGAATGAGATTCACTTTTCGACGACTGTACAGTCAGATGGTGAAGGGCACGTGACCATAATGAGTGCTGTCATAACAGACACGATAGGGAGGAGTGTGCAAGTATCTCCTGGTGGTGTCTCTTACGAGCAGTGGTCCGTGAATTACGGCATTCAGTACGTACAGAACGCTAAGGGAGAATCTGAACCTCTCTTGAGGAGTGTCACTGATGGTTTAGGGAGGATTACGTCGTACTTTTATGATTATACCTTTTTTGACGGAACAACCCAGGTGAACAGGTCATTATTGACAAAGGTGATCTATCCCACGCAAGGGCGTACCGAATACACGTATGCGAGGAAGGAAGTGCGGTACTGTAAGGAAACCTGTGATGTGTGGAATCAGGATTGCCACACAGTCACAGATTGTTATAATAGACTCTATCAGTTTCTGGTGATCACGCAGAAGGTGTATGCTGACACCTTATCAAAGGTGCGTACCTTCAGTTACACGGGAGATTGGGAGAACATATTGAGTTCTACGGAGAAAACAAAAGATGAACAGGAGTACGTCCAGAGCACGACGTATTTCAGTGTTGGTGATGGGAAAGTGCTGGCTAAAACGTTAAAAGATTATAATGGAGTGCAGATTGAGAAAATTGAGTATAAATACAATGCGCAGGGTGAGACGATTCTAAGTACGTTCTACAAAGGGAATACTACTGACCCGACTTATCAGGAATTCTCTTCGTACGATGATTGGGGAAATCAGATCTATTCTAGGAACAGTTTAGGGTATGAAACCTTCTCATCGTACGTGAATACGTCGAGTGAGGACGTGTTTAAAGATCATTCGGGGAATACGGTGTCATTATTTTCCAATTCATTCTTCACCAATGATTTTGGAGACTCGTACGTCCATGATAAAATGGCTGGGAGCGGTACTCTCCAGGATGGTTCTGCAGTTGAGAGTTACTATTTGTATGATGGGCAGGGGAACATGATAGAGACCAAGGACATCTTCAAAGAGAAGTCCTACACTGTTATCAGAGGATTATTCGATGAAAATGGACAGAAAACATTCTCATTTCTTTTGGATTCACTTCCCTCTTCTGACGCCTATTTGAGGATAGCAGGTCTCCCGACACAGAATCTGGTCCAGAAATCAGAGACCCACAGTGTCTCACTACATCAATTCTATCAGAATCGAGGGTACTGGAAGAACGCTTACTTCTACGCCTACTACGTCAATGGAGACACAGAGGGGTACGACCCTGTGGGACCCTTTGTCCACTATCCAGGGACAGCAGGATATTTGAACTACACATTGTGGACAGAAGGAAGGGTTCAATACGTGAAGACGAACTACCAACTGTATGAGAACATACTACCTCTATCCTGTTCATACCGACTGAATAACAGCGCCTGGACGCAGATCACTCCCAATTTAGGAAATGGAACTGCTCAGATTGTAATTTCCAAAGAGAAATTTTCTCTACAGAACGTTTTAGAGTTTTCTGAATCCTCTACTTACAAGACCAGGTATTCCTGGACGCTTTTCATTCCTGTGGAAGCTCAGCCAGAAGTGTACCACAAATATTTCAGTTATGACACGTACGGAAATATGATCTCTGCACAAAATTGTTACGGAACCGTATCTTTCGAGTATGGGGAAGAATATAATAATGCTTACATGACGAGGATCACAGATCCCTTAGGAAACACCATTTCTGCTGCGTACGATACCATGGGGAATATCACTTCCATTACTGATGCCAGAGGGTATACCTACCAGTATGAATACGATCTCTTGAACAGACTGAAAAAGAAGATCAACCCAGATCTCACAGAGAGAGAAGCAGTCTATGACGACGTAAATAACGTGGTGACGATCTACGACGAACTAAATCATTCTGTGAAGAAATACTTTGACAGATTGGGGAGAATAATAAAGACCGAGACCAATTCTGGATTATATACGGAATTCTACACCTATAACTATCAGGATAAAGTAGAAACGAGGACGGACCCCCTGGGACGAGTGTACACGTACGAGTATGATGTGGTGGGAAGAATTCTCAAGGCACACAATCCCGATGGTACACTCACCCAATGGATCTACAACAACCTGGACAACACGGTGGAAACCTTTGATGAGAACCTGAACAAAGCGGGATACAAGTACGACTGGGTTGGCAATTTATTATGGGTGAAGGAATACATTGACCAGAGTTACTACCTCACTGAATACGAATATGATGATTTTGGGAATCTACTCAAGGCAAAAGATGCAAAAGGAAATACAACCTCATACAAATACGGCATGTTTGGAATAGAACGCATTTTATACCCAAATAACACTGGAGAAACCTTTACCTACGACTGCATAGGGAACGTGATTGAGAAGACTTCAGGTGATAGAGTAATCCACTATCAGTATAACACAGCTTCGCAGTTAATACGAGTGGAATACTCTGATTCTTTTGTCTCCTTCACGTATGATGAAAATGGGAACAGGAGCACAATGGAGAATTCAGACAGTTCTGCAGTTTACGTATATGATTCACGGAATAGACTCATATCAGAGATCAAAACTATTGACAGTATCGATTATACCACGTCGTACGAGTATGATGCAGCTTCTAACGTAATTTCTCTTTTCTACCCTGATGGTACCGTGATAACTCATGAATACGATAATTTGAACAGATTGACATCTGTAAACGGATATGCACAATTCTCGTGGAATGAAAACTCTCAATTAGAACAGGTTTCATACCAGAACAACATTCTCACAGACTACCTGTACGATCTACGGGGGAGACCAACCCAGGTTAAAACGACGAAAAACGGGAGCGATTTATTGAACCTAACCTATACCTATGATCCTGCTGGTAATATTCTCCAGATGAAAAACCAAGATGCTGGCCAGGTCATCAAAGAGCAGTGGAACTACACTTACGATACCTTGAATCGATTAAAGACTGCTGTTGGTGATTCTTCTGGACAGGGTTATTCACTGAATTACCAGTACGACAGCACAGGTAATAGGACACAGTTGAACAATACAGTATACGCATACAATGAGATGAATGAACTCCTTTCTTCTGAATCAACGAATGGGAACTGTACTTTCACTTACGATCTGTATGGAAATTGCATACAGAAGGAGGATGGAACGAACGTGTGGGAATATACCTATGATTATGAGAATAGGTTAACCTCTGTGAAGGAGAATGGACAGGTTGTAGAACAGTATATTTACGATGGCGATGGTCGAAGGATCAAGAAAAGTGATGCAACCTCTGAAAGAGTTTATATATACAGTGGGTTGAACGTTTTATACGAGGTGAACGTGACGACTCAGATGGATGCAGTCTACATCTATGGACCTGCAGGGAAAATAGCCAAGAAGGTCAATGACATGAAAGAGTATTACCACACAGATCATTTAGGCTCGACAAGGTTAGTGACCTCAGAAAATGGTGAAGTCACTGAAGAAATCATGTATGAATCCTTTGGTGAACAGATTGACGCCTCTGAAGAACGATACACCTATAATGGGAAAGAAAGAGACGAAAATGGCCTTTACTACTACGGTGCTCGTTACTATGATCCTACAATCGGGAGATTCATCTCCAGAGACCCCTTAACAGGTAAAAAGGAGTCTCCAGAAACCTTTAATAGATATGTGTACTGCCTGAACAATCCATTAAAATATATTGATCCTGCAGGAACTGAAACTCAACCCAAAGACCCACAGCAAACAGCCGAAGAGATATTCAAGAGACTACAATACGTTGATCCAAACGCTCTCAAAGAAGTTCAAGCCTTGCTGGATGCTGGTAAGCAATTAGAGGCTCTTGTAAAAATCCTTGAATTGTTGGGATTTGATCCCACAAATAACGGAAATGGTACACTCTTCGTGAAAGATGATAATATGCAGTTCACCATAAAAATCGATAATGACCTGGGGGACTGGGGACAAACAATTGGCGGGGATATTTCCATTAACTTCAGTAGTGGCAAAGTGGGCGACATAACATTGACTATCCTCCATGAAGTGTGCCACGTGGCCATGGGCGGTTACGGCAATGTAGACGAGATGAAAGCACAGCATCAGCCCATTTACAACGTGGAATACTCATACTTAGTCGCTCTTCGTGCAGTCGGTGTCGAATTCTCTGCTGGCAACATCTTAGAGGGTGAACCCAATTTCGTGCAACACATTAGTGATGAGCTATACGCCTATGGTTCAGACATAAATCGTCAGGTGCCGGTCTCTGAAATCATGAAAAGATGGATGTGGGGGTGGAAGATGCAATGAACCTAAAACATCTTTGCATGGTCTTTGTGACAGGGCTCCTGTGTACAGGTTTTCTGTCTTCTGTTTCGATGCAACCAGGTAACTACGGGAGGATTATATTTGTCTCAAGTAGGGATGTAGAGTCCCAGATTTATACAATGAATCCTGACGGGAGTGAGCAGACAAGAATAAGCAGTAGCACTTGTGTGTATTTTCTCCCGAAATCGTCACCTGATGGGAGGAAGATCGCATATACCTTGGACTGTGGAATCATGGCTATCTATGTTATGAATGCTGATGGGAGTAATTGCAGAAACCTTTCCATCTCCATATCCAACAGCACAATACCCCCCGACTGTGGAAGCCCCACTTGGTCACCAGATGGTGAAAAGATTGCCTTCTCGGTAGGAAATTACATCTCTGTAATGAATGCAGACGGAGGTAATGTGCAGTGGATTTATCACTGCAGTTCTTGTTCTACGTGGTCCCCTGACTGGTCACCAGATGGGAAAAAGATTGCCTTTGCATCAGGGAGACCTGGACAAGAATCTGTTTTCGTCATGGATGCTGATGGCACCAATGTAAGAAAAGTTGTTCCTCATGGCAGTGACCCTGTCTGGTCACCAGATGGAAAAAAGATCGCTTTTGACTCAGAGAGAGATGGGAACAAAGATATTTATGTGATGGATGCTGATGGTGGTCACGAGATGAGGCTGACCAGTGATCTTGCTCATGATTGGAGGCCTGCCTGGTCACCTGAGGGTAAGAAGATTGCATTTGTGTCAGATCGGGATGGAAATGAAGAGATCTACGTGATGAATGCAGACGGGACGAACCAGGTGAATATCACCAATAACCCGGCTGATGATCGAGACCCTGATTGGTGCTGTCAATCTCTCATTGAACATTCCACGAGTACACCTCCTGCTACGGAAGAACCCTCTCGAACAGAGGAGTACTCTGTTATCGTAGTTGCCGCCATCATTTTCCTGACTATTCTTGCAGTTCTTATCAGAAGAAAAAATCAAAGCACTTCACATTGAAATTATCAATTCGATTAGCAGTGGATAATTCCAAGTCCGCAAGCTAATGGAATTTTTAGAAAATCATGGGTTCTTCATCTTCTTCTCACAGACTCTCTGGAATACCATTTCTGCCACATACGATACCATGGGGAATATTACTTTCATTACTGATGCCAGAGGGTACACCTACCAGCCAATACGAGTACGATCTCTTGGGGAGACTAAAAAAGAAGATCAACCCAGATCTCACAGAGAGAGAAGCAGTCTATGACGACGTAAATAACGTAGTCACCATCTATGATGAACTGGATCACTTCACGAAGAAGTACTTTGATAAATTAGGGAGATTGATAAAGGTGGAGAACGCAGAATACGCAGAAGAGTACACCTATAACTACCAGGGGATGATTGAAACAAAGACTGATCCCCTCGGAAGAGTGTACACTAACGAATACGATGAGTCAGGGAGACCATTGTACAGCTACAATCCTGATAACACCTTCAAGAGGTTCGTGTACAACAACAAAGAGAACACCGTGGAAGTGTATGATGAGAAAGGGGGTAAGAAAGAGGTAAAGTATGACTGGGATGAGAACGTAATCTGGGTGAAGGATTATACCAATGGGAGCTTCAATCTCACTGAATACCAATACAATGACAAGGGAAATCTCATGAAAATGAAAGATGCAAAAGGGAATACCACCTTTTACGAGTATGGTCTATTTGGAGTGGAACGAATCCTATATCCTGACTCTTCTGAAGAATATCTCGTGTATGACTGTGTGGGGAATGTGATCGAGAAGACAACAGGCCAAAGAACCATCAAATACCACTACAATGCTGCCTCTCAGTTGATACAGATTGAATACCCTGATTTCCTCGTCTCTTTCACGTATGATGAAAATGGGAACAGAACTGCGATAGAGAACCCACAGAGCACTGCAGTGTACGTGTACGATTCACGGAACAGACTTTCATCAGAGACTAAAACTGTAGATGGAGCAGAATATACCACCTCCTATGCGTATGATGCTGTTTCCCACCTCATCTCCACAATTTACCCTGATGGCACTGTCGTAGAGCAGAATTACGATGATGTGGGAAGAGTGACCTCAGTCAATGGGTATGCAACCTACTTCTGGAATGAAACCCAGTTACTTCAGATACAGTATGCAAATGGTGTTATTACTGATTACGACTACGACACACGGGGAAGACCAACCCACATTGACACTGAAATGAATGGGAATGACTTGCTCAATCTGACATACGCCTACGATAGTGTGGGGAACGTCCTGCAGATGAAGAACACAGAAATTGTCAGTGGCCAGCAAATCACAAAAGAACAGTGGGACTACAAGTACGATTCACTGAATCGCTTATTAACAGCTGCAGGTGATCCTTCTGGACAGAATTATTCTCTCAATTACCAGTATGACAGCATGGGAAACAGGACACAGTTGAACGATACGGCATACACATACAATGAGATGAATGAACTCATCTCTTCTGAATCTGCGAATGAAACTTGGACCTTCACCTACGATGAGTACGGAAATTGCACAGGAAAGAGCAATGGTGTAAAGACCTTTGAGTACCTCTACGATTTCGAGAACAGACTAACTGCAGTCAAGGTGGATGGTCAGGTCACTGAAGAGTACACGTACGATAGTGATGGGAACAGGATCAAGAAAATCGATGCAAACTCTGAGAGAGTTTATATATACAGTGGAGCGAACATCCTGTACGAGGTGAACAAAACGACCCAGATGGACGCAGTCTACGTTTATGGACCCACAGGAAGAATAGCCAAGAAGGTCAATGACATGAAAGAGTACTACCACACAGATCAGTTAGGTTCGACGAAGCTAGTAACCTCAGAAAATGGTGCAGTAACTGAAGAAATTCAGTATGAACCTTTTGGTGAACAAATCAATGTATCAGAAGAGAGATACACGTATAATGGAAAAGAAAGAGACGAAACTGGATTATACTACTACGGTGCTCGTTATTACGACCCCCAAATAGGAAGATTTTTGACAAGAGATCCTCTCCCAGGTGATTTGCTATCTCCCCAAACTCTCAATTCGTATGTTTACTGCCTGAACAATCCTCTCAGGTATGTTGACTCTCAAGGGATGACCACCGATGAAGTGCCAACCTACCCTGATGGAACGTACTCCTCCGTGCTGGCTGAGCTCTACAAAAAATTGCAGCAAGCCCTCAATTCTATGAGTGCAGAGGATTGGGCTTACATTGAAGGCCTTCTCAATAGTAGGTGATGCAGACAAGAAGATGACAGCTGTGAAGACAATTCTGTTCTATGGGGGATTCATCACCCGAGAACAACTGAAAAGCAGCGATTCTCTCATTATCACTTTCGGTACAATGAGATTTGACTTCGAATTTGTTGATTTTAAAGATGACAAAAGCAAGTGGGGAGAGGTGAGACCGAATGAAGCTGGAACAGGGGGCACCATCCGTCTAGCAAATCGCATAACAAAAGCTGGAGATCTCTTCCTGACATTAGGCCATGAGCTAATCCATGCTAATATCATGGGTCGTCAAGGAAACATCCTCAAATCTGTAGAACAGCAGTATGGTGAAGAACTCAAGAACGTGTTCGTGGAACTTGCAAGCTATGAGTGGGAATCCAGCATGATGAGTGAAGTTCCGAACACTTCGTTTGCATTGAGGCAGACTGTAACGTATCAGCACAGAATTTATTCTGTCTGGTGGAAGGATCCTCGATAGGTGGCAACATGAAAAGAACATTCTCCATCCAATTCATTTTCAACACGGACGTGAGTGGTAAGATGGCAGGTGACTGTTCTATATTTTACGTATTACGTACAAAGGAGGGAAGAACATGAAGTCAAAAAGCGTTATTATCCTCTTTATTGGCATGTTTTATATTACCTTTTTTGTTCAAGGTTCCTACGAATTCCAGATCACTGCCAATGAAAGTAGCCAAGGGGCACCCGAAATCTATGGGGGCATCGTGGTCTGGGTTGATGATAGAAATGGCAATGAGGATATCTATGGGTATGACCTTTCAACAAAAGAGGAATTCCAGATCACAACTGACCCTTATGACCAACTTGCTCCAGCAATTTACGGAGATATCGTCGTGTGGGAAGACTACAGAAATGGCAACGCGGACATCTATGGTTACAATCTCAAAACCAAAGAAGAATTCCAGATCACAACAGATGAGGACAATCAGATGTGCCCAGCAATCTACGGGGACATCGTGGTCTGGATGGGTATGGATAGTGAATCATATAACCTGGACATCTACGGTTACAGTCTCAAAACAAAAGAAGAGTTTCAGATTACGACAGATCCAGATTTTCAACGGTATCCAGCAATCTACGGGGACATCGTGGTCTGGGAAGATGACAGGAAAATTAGTTTGGACATTTATGGATATAACCTTAAAAAAAAAGAGGAATTCCCTATAACAGAATCCTGGCGTGCTCATGATGAACGAAACCCGGCAATCTACGGGGACATCGTGGTCTGGGATGATGATCGAAATGACAGCTGCGACATCTATGGATACAATCTCAAAACCAAAGAGGAATTCCAGATCACGAGGAGCATACGTGATGAAGGGACCCCCGTAATCTACAAAGATGTGGTTGTGTGGGTCGATTTAAGTGGTAGATATGAACCAATTGATCTCAATACAGATCTTTGTGGTATCAATCTCGTGAAGAACAAGGAATTTCGTATCACGACAAACGAAGCTTGCGCAACAGCACCTGCAATCTATGAAAATGTCGTAGTCTGGGGAGATTTCAGAAGTGATAAGGGTGACATCTACGGGATCATCCTTCCTGACATTGTCTCTCAGACCGAAGAAACTGAAAAGCCTCCTGAGACCATGAAATCAAAGGAAGAGGGAAAAGGCGGAACTTGTTCAGGGACACTATTTATTCTCCTCATTTTAGGTATGTCTGTACATTCAAACAGAAATCAATAAAAAAAAACTTTATCACATTCATCTTCACAATTCTTCACAATTCTCTAACTTGCTGTCTTTTTTTCACTTATACACAATTGCAGCACATCATAGTACTGGATCAGGGACTTGCAGGAATGGTCAGAATTATTCTTTTAGATGAGAAAGGGGTACTCCTAAAGAACGATATAACTGACAAAGTATTTTCAGAAAGCTGAGGTTCCAGATTTAATAAGCCAGGAAGAATCTATCAGAAAAGTGAAAAAAAAGAGGGAGTTGGACACCTCTGGCCTCGTTATTGCCCTGCACAAACTAATTCTAAAATGTCTTTCATAGTATCCATGAACATTCTCCAGTATTCTTTGTATGCTTTGATGTTCTTCAGATAGGGAGTCAACACGCATGATCGAAGTACATAGACACACTTTACCTCCTCCCACTGTGAACGGGGGATACCTATTTTCCCCAAAAATGTTACAGGGGCATTACCATAGTCATCCTGACTCAGGGTCGTCTTTGAGGTGATGAAATCTGTAGCATTGACTGGCTTACCTTTTTTGGCTGAACCTTTTTCATACGAGCAGTGGGCGTAGATATTTTCATTGAGCTCATTCATCTTTGCAAGATCTGTGTTACCCACCTCATTGAAGGCAAAATCCACAATGTTTAAGTCTGGCCTGGTGAGGGGTACAACTTTAAATTTCCTCTCCTTCACCACAATGGGGTGAGCCTCGCTTAAGGAACTGTAGAACCGGGCCGCTCCTGCAATACTTTGAGCAATAATCTCTCCATACCCATCAATAGTTAATGGAACCACCTGATGAGCTGTCCACACAGCAGCAGCTGATGCTCCTGGTTTAGACCCTTCCATGATGTAGCTTCCAAGCAGATCGGGATCATCTGGCTCAAAAACGTACGCAGCAAAGTAGCTGATAAGGTTCAGGACACGCTTGTCTCTTAGGACAATGCCTCCTGCAGCATAAGGTATGTAGCCCATCTTATGCGGATCGATAGTAATTGAGTCTGCGTGGGGCATGGCCTTGTAAGCATCGTGGACATCTCCACTGGTCCAGTCAGGGTGGGAACCTTCGCTCCAATCTGCAAAGCGAGTCTCAGTGATGGATCGATCCACTAACGTTTCCCCTAACTGTTCAAGCTCCATAAACGTGTGGTGTTCATCCAAGAAGACAGCACGCCCGTAACCTCCGTATGCTGCATCAACATGCAGGTAAAACGATACACCTTCCTTTTCGTACTTCTCACGCAGCTTGACGATTTCGTGAACCTCGTCCACTGCACCCTCTTCTGTCGTGCCCACCACTGCCACCACGCCCAAGATGGGCTTTTCATCTTTTATGAGGTTTTCAATCTTTGTGTCCAGGTCACTAATGTCCATGCGAAAGTTGTCCGAGACTTGGATGTTCACCATGTTCTCCTGGCCAATGCCCAGGATATCCACTGCTTTGGGCCACGAGTAGTGCTTCGACTGCGGCACTAAGAGTTTACCTAGCATACCTCTCTCCATCCCCTTTCCTTCCACAGAGTTGGAGCGCACCTTTTTCAGTATTCCTGGTATCTTTTTTTCTTCTTTTATGACCTCATCCACGATATCAAGAATTTTCTGTACTGTTAAATTCAAGAGCTCAAAGTAAGTGTATCCTTTGACAAAATATTCTACCTCTGGAGTGTTTTTAACAGCAAGAGGGAAAGATTTAACGTTTCGAGCTATCCAGAGACCCTCATAGTTGGCAATGGTACCATCTGCTGTAACGTGGCCCCATGCTTTATCAGGGCTGTATCCACACAATTGTGCAAGTTCCTTTCCCACATCAATCTCCAGGGGGGTGGTGGCTGGTGATCCCTCGTAGGCTACATTGTTGGGGTTGTAGAGGATGGTTGCCATGTATGCCAGGTTTGCAGCCATTAATGTATCAGAAGTCATGTGCCCCTGATAGCGCAGCGAAAACCAGGGCATAGATGCAGTTTTGAGCTTTGAAGAGAGGGTAAACAGTGTTTTCTGGGTTTTCTCTAGGATTTTCTGGAAGTCCTCTTCATGTTGATCACGCAGGGTGATCATGTCTTCATCTTCAGGTTGAAAGTCTCTCCGCCAGTGGATGTGCTCATCCATGAGGAAGTTCAGGGTTTTCTTGAAGAATTCGTGGTTTTCTGATTTCGGTCCCAGGAAGAGAGCATGGGTATTAACTTTTTTCATAGTATAACCTCCTTTTTTATGGTGGCCACCTTGTTCTCCAAAAAAGACAAGAAAGCGGCAACCATTAAACGCAAACGAATTTTTTCCACATTCATATTTCTTATAACTTTATAAATCCTCCTGGGGCTGTCCCAGAATTCATCATTTTCTTCGGTAGACGGTGGATAAGTAAATTCTCTAACGATACCCTATAAGTTTTTATATCCTATCAGCACAGGTAGCTGTCAGATTTGGACAGGAGCTTATGAAAGAGAAGATATCTGTCTTTTTGGCTTTTTTCCGAAGGTGGCTGAAGGTTATGCACCTCGATGGTGCCACCTACTTCTCATTTGTCTACCCAGAGCTTGTGTTCTCTCTCTTCATCATTTGAGAGCCGAAATCCGTTGACTTTCACTCTTTTCCCGTCATGGGTTAGCACAATAATCTCTAAGAGGTCCTCAAGCTGGCATCTCACAAAATCGATGAGGGGTTCGTCATTTTTGGTTCCATCCTGGGGGACTTCTATTCCAAACCGAAAAATATAATCTCCTCTCTTGTCTACTAATTCGGAAGGGGTCACCTCTTTCTTTTCATGAGAACGATTTCCCATTACTGCACCTCCATTCTGAAAGCCTTAAAGGCATCATAGAGATCCATATTTAATCCTAAGATAGTGAAATTGAAAACAGCTCCCCCTACTAGGGTGGGGGAGGAATTGGTATTACTGGTGTCATTGGTATCACTTCTGCTGACATTTCTTCTGTTTCTGCGTCCTTCTCAGCTTTTACAATACGAGCGAGCTCCGATGAGGTAATGATTACTCTTTCTCTGGCAGTAGATACCTCCTTCAAGGAGACTACAGGTACGACAGGGCTGAGAACAACAGCTTTCCTCTGGTAATCTCTGGTTTCCTTCTCTGCCTTCAGGATCTCAACTAGTTTCGGCGAATCTATTATCACTTTTTCGCCATCGGTCGATATGTTTTTTAGGGGAACTTCAAGAACTTTGCGCTCCTTTCTATCCATTTTATCACCTCCTTTTTTTATTCTATCTCAAATTGGCTGCAGGTACTAGATAAGCAGAGATTCACAGCGTAAAACCTCAATTGGAACTGCGAAACACCGTTCAATGTCAGCAAAGGACAATTCATGCTGAAGGTTTGAAGGCATCATAGTCACCATGCATCTTTAGACATGAACCTGAACACAGAGCCAAAGGCTCCGTTACTAGGGTGGGGGGAGTGGTAGCGTTGGTGCCATTGTCACAGACATTTTTTCTGTTTCTGCGTCCTTCTCAGCTTTTACGATACGAGCGAGCTCCGATGAGGTAATGATTACTCTTTCTCTGGCAGTAGATACCTCCTTCAAGGAGACTACAGGTACGACAGGGCTGAGAGCAACAGCTTTCCTCTGGTAATCTCTGGTTTCCTTCTCTGCCTTCAGGATCTCAACTAGTTTCGGCGAATCTATTATCACTTTTTCGCCATCGGTCGATATATTTTTTAGGGGAACTTCAAAGACTAT
>JADDYB010000027.1_pt1 | contig 40827 bp, 36 predicted proteins | sample 8641941 | NCBI WGS metagenome assembly JADDYB01 (sample SAMN16275377, study PRJNA637457) | freshwater sediment metagenome | isolation source: Lake Kineret sediment | place: Israel: Lake Kineret | collected 2013
ATAATCTGTGAATTCATGATCTTTTCTTTGAATTTCACCTGGTCACTTCTTCAAAATGCTGCATCTGGGAAGGTAAAAGGTTTACAAATAAGTGAACCTTTGCCAACATCTGCTTAAATCTCTGTGGCTGGCTGAGGAACCTGAAAACCAGAGGTTCTGAAAGAGGAGGAAGAAAGAGCGTGATGCAATAACCAAAGAGCCTGAGTTCTTCCTGGAACACTGTGTGGGTGGTACACACTCTATTCGTGAGTATTCCTGCTTCATCCAGAAGAAACGTCCCAGTACACACTGATAAAGTGAACCTGTAACCTGCATGGGCAGCACGCAGAAAATCCACTACTTTAAATCTCTCCTTACTGGGCTCACGTGCACCTTTTCCCCCAGGTACCACGAGGATGGTGCCGCCCTCCTTTTGATCCAACGAGCGTGTTCGCAGAATTTGGAGACCGTGCTTGCACACCACTACCTCTGTGGGTGCGAGAATGGTTAACTCACAGTCATGATCTGTCACATCAAGTATTTTCCCAAACACTTCGAAAGGACCAACTATGTCCAGTTCTTCCACGAGCGGAAATCCCAGAAAGTTGATTTTCACGAGCGCCATACAATGTGGTTTTCTATGGTGCATCCATGGAAAGGTTCATAAAAATGGGGAAAATTGCTTGCTCTCTCTCATCTGCACCCTTGAGGGTATCTGTTATCTCTATCTCCCTGCATTTACCCCCCGCATTCTATTACCATGTTGATGTACACCTCCTTTGCTGTGAACCCGCTATTCAGGAGGGCTTTCCTTTCAAAATCGCGATATTCAGGGACATAGCTTATAATATTCTTATCTCGTGAAACCTTTGAAACCACAGAGCGTACTACTTCTGAGAGGTTCCCGCATTCAGGATCGAGAAGGATTTCCAGGTTCTCAAAGGCTGACCACAACTTTTCAAAGAAAAAATAGGCACAGATTTTTCCATCTCTTTCTATGACAAATTTCTTGTCTCTTTCACCTCTTAATCTGTCCAGCAGCAAAAACAGCTTCATTATATTCCCATAACCAAAATCTCCAGGGTTTTTATCCTCTATCCTCCGTATATCTTCAGGGGTTCTCCTCTCGTAAAGGCTGAAAACTCCCTTTTCATCGTGGTTAAACCTCCTCAACCCCTCAACCTCTCTGACCTCCACGTGAGTGAGGGCTTCTTTAGTCAGTAAGACCTTTTTCATGTACGATTTATACCCCGCCCTCGAGTTTACCTTGAGCATGGCTGCATTCTCTTCCCTCACATTCCCAAAGAGCCTCCGCGCCCTTGGACTGTAGTACTCCACTGTGTACTCTTTGAGGGCTGTGCCGACCCCTTTTTTCTGAATGTTCTTTCTCACAGCCGTTATCTCACTGTACCAGTGATCTTTCCTCGAATTGTAAGGGACAACTTTGGTCACTCCCAGCACTTTTCCCTCTTCGTAATAGGCAAGGATGTCAGGTGCTTCCCTCATGGTGCCGCAGATTATCTGAAGCAGTCGCATCACACTGTAGGTGAGCCGCATCTCCCATTTGCCTGACCCATACTTTTTTCCGATATGATTGAACTCTCTGGTGAAAGAATCATCGAGTATGTCGATAAACGCATCAGTATCACAAACATGCAGCCTTTTGATCATCGACTCACCTCGCTGATGACTGCCCGCAACTTCCCCCGTCCTGTCCTTGGAATGTCGTCCACTTCCACAACGTCCACATCTACAGGTTCAGGGAAGCAATTCTTTGCCTCCTGTATGAGCATGCCCCTTACCTTGGCAGTGTAGTTCTTCCTCTTGACCACTTTTATGACGAATCTACCTTTTCCTTTCTGGACTATCTGAAATTTGGTCACATATTCGTGGAATATCAAGTCCAGAGGGTCAAATATCCGTGGAGAAATTTTCCCACCAGATGAAAGGACGAGATATTCATCTTTTCTACCCTCAATCTTCTTTAAAAGAGGTAATCCTCTCCCACATGTGCACATATCCTCGTCCAGTGCTCCAAAGTCCCCCGTTCTGTAGCGAATAAAAGGCATAGCTCTGTTCATGAGGTTGGTCACCACAATCTCTCCCACTTCTCCCGGGGCTGCCTGTTCCCCGTCTTTTATGATCTCCACAATGTTGTTGTCGATGTGGAGATGCATACCATAGTGGATGCAGTCACTTGCAATGCCGTACACCTCAAAAGAGGAGTACTCATTGTAGACCGGGCAGCCGAACACAGATTGGATGAACGCCCGTGTTTGTTCAGTCAGTAACTCCGAATGGGAAACAATAAAGTGAGGCGCCGGAAAATCGACACCATCCTCCTCAATTACCTTTGCAATCTCGTACAATGATGAAGGGTATGCGCTGATGACCTCGCACTTATATTGGAGGAGGAGGTCGAGCTGTTTTCGCGCCGTGTAGTTGACAGGGACATAATACCTTCGGAGGAGCCCGAAATTTTCAAGTATCTGCTTTTCGAAGCGTTCAAATCGCGTGTAGGCAATCTTGTGCCTCAGGTCGTACTTGACGCCTCTGTACTCTCTGAATGCTATACACGTGTAGTAGTCTTCAGCCATCTTATCATGGTACAAGTTGAGTACATCCCCTGCAGACCCGGAGGTAGACTCGTGGATGCAGTCATCTACACGGTATCCAGAAGACAGCTCTTGGGGGAATGCTTCTCTCAGTTCGTCCTTTGTAGTGAAGGGAAGATTCTGTAAACTCTCTGCAGTTTCAATATCAGTGGTCAATCCTTTGAATTTTCTCTCATAAAAAGGATTTATGTGGTTGACATCCCTCAGGAGAGATCTGAGCATTTTTAAAGATATTTTCTCGATTTCTTCTTTCTTTTTCCATTCTCTCTTCAACACTGTAGGGAGGAAATACATTACTCTTACAAGCATCACACTGTGTGGGGTTCCCGCTCTTTATAAACATAACGCTTTTGTTCTGAATGTAATTTCATTGTAACGTGAACTCATTACTGGAGATGTACATTCTTTTGTGGTATTTCATCTGTCCACTCCCTGTGTTGCAGACTTCCAGACCTTTTTCTTCACTGAGTTAATCAAAATCTTATGCCCACAACCCTGGAAACTGCAGTACATGACCGCAAAATTCCATTGAGAAGGGGGTTCTCCAATTTAGCCAATCCAAAGAGAGCCTCCCTCTTACACCCGATCTTTTCCTTGAAGGCGTAGGTGGTGGGGCCAAAGTAGATGCGCTTCTGTTTCCTCTCGAGGGCCTTTCTGATTCCCTCGTAATAAATGAGGAAATAAGCCTGGTACCTCTTGTATGCAGGGTCTGAGCCCATGAATTTGTAGAGGACAGTCTCGGGCGTGTTCAACAGGAGTGCAAATACAAAAGGGACATTCTCTTTAAGGAAGACGAGGAGTTCAGCATTTTCTTTCAAATTAACTTCTAAAGCTTCATAAAATCTTTCTGGTAAGTGCCACCTGTAGTCATTGTGCTCTTCACAGGTATAACCCTGGAGTCTGTGAGCAGCTTCTTTCCAGTGAGAGAATTCGCTAGTAAAAATGGATTTTATGTCCAATCTCTTGGCTTTGTTCAGCGTATTCCTCACACTCCTCCGTGCCTTTCCATCCAGAGAACTGAGGTAATCCTCAAAGTCACTGAAATTCAGGTCAATGTAGGTGTTTTCATCTATAAAAAACTGTGCAAATCCCTTCATCTGTCTCTTAAGAGTGTGATATTCCTCTTTCTTGAGATCAAGAACCATGATACCTTTCGCTTTTTCTTTCTTTTGGACATTCTCTAACCCTTTCATGAGCACATCAGTGTGTTCAGGTGACCTGGAATAGAAAGCCAGTGATGTCCCCAGGGGTGATCTCACCTCCAGAAAGGGCATCTCTATGTACATCTTTTCTGTAGACAAGTAACTGCACGCAGCTGCCTGTAGCTTTTTATTCTCTCTTACGAAGATGTAATACATTTTTTTCAAGCCAGATTCTTCCACTGTCTTGTGCCAGTCATAACTCCTTTCTATATCTGTCCCTGCCAGGGGTTCCCATTCTTTTTTGTCCACAGCAGTTATAGTATTCGTTGTTTCCACATCCATCGCTTCACCTCTGCACATAGATGGGCTTTTCCTTCAACCTTTTGTTGAGGAATATTTGTGCAACTTCTTTCAACGACACTTATAAACCTAGTGATTGAGGGGGTTTGAAGGGTTCATCGTTTGACACAATGTCACCCCAGCTTTTCTTCTTCTGGATAATGGTCCATCATAAAGTTTAAAAGAGCATTCTGTAACCAGGTGTATGGAAGAAGACTTCTCAAAATTCGTGCGTGGATTTTCCATCACTGCTGCAGGTGTTTTCTATTCAGCAGCCATGTTCTACATAGGTGCCCTGGTAGCAGTGAACTTGTTGGGACCCAAAGACTATGGACTGTTCAACCTGGCCTTCATGGTTCCCAGCGTTGCTGTGTTCTTCCTCTATTTTGGGTTGGATGTGACAGCTGCACGGTACATTGCCCACAATTTGGGAGAAAAAAATGAAGAAAAGGCCCTAAGATGTGCTCAGACCATCTTGGTAGTACGCTTACTGGTAGCAGTTCTCTCAATGTTTGTATTCTTCTTCCTGTCAGAACCCCTTGCGAGGCTCCTTGGAGAGGACATAGTTCTGGGGCTGCAGTGGTTCTCAGTCTATATTGGGACCTTCATGGTGACACGGTACTTGATGGCAATATTCCAGGGTTATTTCCTTCTGAAAGAAAGAACCATCATAGAAGCTCTGGTCAACACGATGAATACAGTCTTGATAATTCCTCTCGTTTACCTCGGATACGGGTATTTGGCACCTATTTTAGCCATGGTATTTACCATTATCTTTTCAATTGTGATATCCGTCTACTACTTAGAGAAGGCTAGAATACCTGTTTTCAAGTTTGCTTTTGAAGGGTTTCATGCTTTGAAAGAATATTTGCAGTTCAGTTTCTACGTTTATTTGTCTGACAGTTTTCACACAGCCTACGTTTGGATTGGTACAGTCGTGATAGCGTTCTATTCTATGCCAGTAGAGACTGTGGGGTACTACAGGGCCATGTACTCTATCACGAACACGGTCCTCCTCATCTCGTATGGGTTGACCATTGTTTTGTACCCCATGTTGAGTGAGTTAAATGCGCGAAAAGAATATGAAAGGCTCGCGTACGGTATCCGAAAAGTGATCAAATACACATTGGCCTTGTCTATCCCGTCAGCTTTCGGCACGTTGTTGCTGGCGCGCCCTCTCGTCAGTGTGTTGTTCCCCAAGTATATGGCTGCTGTGACTTTGCTGGAGATTTTCTCTTTCAGAATGATTTTCCTGCCCCTGTGGGCCATACTGGCGACAGCTTTGTTGATACTGGAAAGGGCGAGAGAACAGGCCTTGTTATCTGTAGTTCTGTGCATTCTCAACTTAGTGCTCAGTTTATTCTTCGGGTTGTTCTCCGTAGAGGGGATTGCCTTTGCTAATACGGTGACTCTGGCTGTTGTCGTTACTCTGCAGTACATTGTGTTGAAGAGACGTGTTCTTCAGATAAATGCTGGTCCTGTGCTGAAGTTCTGTTTTGCATCTTTTGTCATGTGCGGTGTTGTGTGGCTGATTCTGCAGATGCCTGTGAGTGATGTGGTAAAGGTCATTCTCTCTCTCCTGGTGGGAGTGATTGTATACAGCCTCACAGTGTTGATAATTCATGCTGTTTCTAAAGATGATCTGGAAATGATGAAGAGCGGTCTTTCTGCTTTTGGAAGGGCTGGAAAGTCTCTGGAACCAATTCTTGGTCTTGCTCGGATGATCCAGGAACTTTGATAACAAGTGCCATGAGTACATCTACCCTTATTGTTCTTATTCTAAATAACTGCAGTTTTCACAACGTTGCAGGGCACGTTTTCCCAATCTAACTAAATATTTACCACATTTTCTTAGATAATTAAGAAATTTGTCTTTTTTTTCTGTGCCAATTATTCTCATGACATCAAGAAAGGAGATGGAAAGCGGGTGGCTTAGGGGCTGTGTAGAATCCTCATATTTTTTTGTTCCCTTTTTCAATCGAAATGAGTTTTCACTTTTGAAAATAGAACCATTTACCTCTTCACAAGTTTTTCAGCAAATTCCTCCATTCTCACTGGTTTCATCCTGGAAGAGGCCCAGCTCAAGAACTTTCCCAGCGCACGTTCCATCCTCTCACCTGTATTTCGGGTATGGACAATGCCACCGTACCCTTTGAGGGAGACGAATTCCCAGGGATGGAAGTAGATGCACAGGTAGTCGGTGAGCAACAACGTGACAACCTTGGCGTAAGTGACTCCCAACTGCCTGAACCACACCCACGACACAGGCAGACGCACAAGAGGTGCTACACTCACTGGAATCTCCGCAACGCCTTCATGTACAAAGGGAGAACGGGGAGCGGTGAAGTGGTTGTACCTCCCGGGAACATAGGTGGGGTGGAGGGAACTTGAATAGAGAAATTGCGCCTTTTTCAACACAGTATAGGAAGGCGGTCTCATCCTGGGGGCCCTGAATCCTTTGATGGTCAGGTTCAACCCTTTTTCCATTTTGTTCTTTCCCCCCATCAATTTCTGGAATGCCACATCATCAGATAGTGACTGGTAGTCATCACGGTGGTCCAGCCCATGGAAGGCAATCTCATGGTCATAGGAGAGTTCTTTCACAAAGTCAGGAAACCTCTCGTAAAAGCTTGCAGTCACAAAAAAGGTGGCTGTCACTTTCTCTCTGTTCAAAAGGTCCTGGACAACATTCCCTCCTCTAAACCCGATATCAAACCCCTCTTCACCTGCTTTCTCGTACTCTTCCAGGTCGAAAGTCACCATTAAATTCATTGCTTCACCCCCACAACGGAGAAATTCCAGGTGAAGGGAGTTATGTCTGTCTCAGTTTTCAGAGAAGTGTGTGAAAAGAGGTTTTCCATATCTTCATCAGTAAAGATGTGAAGGTATTTCCTGGATAAGTAATACAGGTCACGGGCCTCCTTTCCGGTGGGAAGACGTTTCTTTTTGATAGCAAACCTGAAAAGGTGAAGGAAAAACTTGCAAAACGCAGTAGATCTCCCCATTCTGTGCTTTTGTGGGTCATACGTTAAGAGAGCTAGGACAAATAAGATACTAGTGAATACAGCCAGGGAAGGTACAAGAAATACCGTAGTTATGAACAGTGCTCCTGCAAAGCTGGAAAGTAGTACCCACAGAACTTTATGGCCTCTATGCCTCAGTTCCTTGGCCAGTAGAACTCCCTTTGGCCTGAGCACCCTCTCAATCTCCTCTACTGTCTGTCCAGAGACGCCTTCCGGTATTACGGAGAAAAAGTAGTCTGAAAGAACGATATCAAAACTCTCGTTCTTGAAAGGAAGAAAGTCTCCTCGACAGCAAACCATGTTCTTTTCCACTCCCTGCGCATTCTTGATCATCTTGAAGGAGAAATCAACACCAGTAACTCGTGCCCTGGGTCTGAACTCACTGATCAGTCTCAAAAAACTGCCATCTGTCACCCCCAGGAGGAGGATATCTGCCTCTCTATCTGGTATCTTCTTACTGTAAAAGGCATTCCATGCCCAGTGTGGGTTAACAGTAGCTATATCTCTCCAGTATTTAGAGGCAATATCCCAGTACTCAACATCGTGTTGAGACCCTGCAGAGGGAGTCCTAGATTCCAAGCTTTTCCCCGATCCACGTTCCCCACTTTCCTAAGGGTGCCAGGTTCAACAAGACCAGGAGCACCATGAACCCAGCAAACCAGTAGATGAGTTCATAGAAGAGAGGGTCACGGCCAATGAAGTACGAGACATGGTAAACCCATGATGCAGTCTTCGAATACTCGAATCCCCACCTCACGTGGAAAATAGTCTGAAACACGAAGATGTTCAGGCAAGACAGGTAGATGAGCAATCCAGATAACCCAATCTTCAAGGTGTGCTCTGTAGACCCTCCTCCAATGCGGAAGGCAAGGGGCACGGCAAAGAGGAAGAAGGGGAACAACATTACGTAGAAGGCTGTCCACATCTCAGTGGTAAAGATGTCGCGGGTATAGTTCATAGGGACAAAGTACTCGTTGAAATCTTCATCAGGGACGTTTGCAAACCACGACCACGAAAGGGCATTCTCGTAAGGCACCAGGAATGCAAAGACAAGGAGGATGCAGAGGAGGTACTTGTACTTGGGGTTCCATTCATTGGGGAAGAATGCTATGGCAAAGAACATCAGTATTAAGGCTAGAAGCTTGGCAAAGAATACGCCTATGGAGACTACTTCTCTCGTGTGCTGAGTGAACAAAAGCATGTATCCTCCTATGGATACAGCCAGGATTCCGAATATGAGCCATAACCATTTTCGAATAGAAGACATGATGTCACCTCGGCCTTTTCTACTGGAGGTACTTTATAAACCTTTCCATGTAGCGGGGTTGTCAAATTATGTGGTGCTGGAAATTGTGCGACCTCTTAGATTGTCAGCTTCTTCTATTAATTGAACAATTCATAGCAGCAATCTACTCTATTCCCAGATGTGAAGTGAGGAGCACCATAAGACTTGACAACCCCCATGTAGCATGTAGCTACAGCTGGACATGATTTCTTGTACCGTGCAGTAACGCCTGTCTTTTACAGTCTCTGCCTTCAACAGAGCCTTTCTCTTTTCCCGTCAATCTGTAGACGTTAACAGACCACAGTGCTTAAATAGTAAAGAAGGTGACTTGATGATCTGATACTATGTTCATCGATCTGCACACGCACACCACCTGCTCTGACGGCACTTTAACTCCTGAAGCTTTAGTCACGTACGCACGGGACAAGGGACTCGAGGCAGTGGCCATAACAGACCATGATTCTGTCTCAGGGAATGGGAGAGCTGTCAGAGAGGGGGAATCTGCAGGGGTGGAGGTTATACCTGGCGTGGAGTTCTCTGCTGAATACGAGGGGACCCTCCACATTCTGGGATTGTACGTGGATTCTCACCATGAGAAGATTGAAGAAGCCACAGAAACCCTGCAAAAGAAAAGGAGAGAGAGGAACCTGAAGATCCTCCAGAAGTTGCATCAGTTCGGGATAGAAATAGAGGAAGAGCCTTTCAGGGAGAACGCGTATCTAGGGAGGCCGCACATTGCTCTCAATCTGGTGCAGGCAGGCTATGCTCACAGTATTGAGGAGGCATTTGAAACATTCCTCAAAAGGGGGGCACCAGCCTACGTGAGCCGGGAGAGATTATCCCCAGAAGAGACAGTACGAGCAATACGGGAGGGAGGGGGTATCGCTGTTTTTGCCCATCCTGTGACCGTCCCTGATGCTGAAAAGACGGTGGCAGAACTGCTTCCCTTAGGGGTGAGAGGGATTGAAGTGTACTACCCCACACATTCACCAGAGCAGATGGAGTACTTCACGATGCTTGCCCAGAGATATGGGCTGCTCATCACTGGCGGTTCAGACTTTCACGGGTCGCACAAACCTGATATTGACCTGGGGTGCATGCATGTCCCTGCCCTTTTACTGGACACCTTGAAAATAGAAAAGGCACATTCAAAAAAAAGAGAAAAATGAGACGTGAAAATAAAAAATCAGCTCAGACAGGCGCATACGTGTCTTCTTCCATGGTGATTCCCTGGTCAAATACCTGAGCAGCTTTGTGGACCTTGTACAGTTTGGCAGTCCCGCAGTCTTTAACCAACTCGAAGTACTGCAGTCCTCCTCCATTGAGAAAATACAGTCTTGTCAGCATGCACTCTATATCCTCTGCCTTGATCAGGAAGACTTCTGCAGGCATGTCTGGCCACGCTACAGTTACCTTGAAGTACTGCAGGCTGCGGGGAGGTACATAAATGATTCCTAAACCGCCTTGTTTCCTCCCTAGAAAGTGGAGCTCCCCGTTCTTCAGGAAAATAGTCCCCATAGTAGGAGCATATCCATTCTTCTCGAGGATGAAGCTGTGGAAGTTATCGTTCTCTTTTATCACAGGAATACCAATGTTCATAGTCCCGTAGACATACTCTGTGGCGTGAGCCAGTTTCCGGGCCGTCTGTGACCACATGGGGTCATATATCCGGTGCTGTCCTTCACCTGTGGCATAATTCCAGTTGCCAAAGTAGGAGTTCCAGTAAAAGGTCAGCATGGTCCACTCACTGACGAGAACGTACGCATCATCTTCTGCAAACCCAGCCATCTCTTTCTCTTTAGCCCATTCACTACCTGCAGGGAATTCTCTCAATGATTCGACCTCAGACATGCTGGGGAACCCATAAACTTCTTTCATGGCCACTGTTTCGTCCTGAGTTTCGAGTAATTTCCCATATTTTACGACCCTCCATGAAATATCGTAGTGACTGCCGTTCATCACCGTTTTCCTCTGGGCAATAGACTCTATCCAGTACCCCAAGTCCCAGTTGGCAATGATGACAGCATCCTGAGGGGTGTTCTCACTGATCCAGGTCAAAAGCTCCCACATGTCATCGTTCATGTTGGCACCTATTTTGGTGAGCTGCGAACCTGCTGTGTAACAGGGTACAACACTCAGGCCACACACTATGACAGCTGCCAAAACACCATTGGAGGTTATCCTCCCCTTGAGGATCTCTGGCAGTCGACCAAAGAACGCTCCTGCTGAAAGAATGAGAGGGATGGCAAAGAGCATGGTGTACCTGCCTCCCATGAGCAGTAATGCTCCTGTGCCCAGAAAGTACAACCCAAGGCATAGTACTGCACGGAGAGTGAATTTATCTTTTTTCTGTAAGAGGAATATGATGCCAAAAGGTGCTATCACTAAGAGCACACTGAAAAGCTGCAGCATAATGGGGAAGGTGACCGTGTATCGCTGCAGGATGGAAATTGAGATATCAGGGACGATGAATCCCTGTCCTTGTGGAGCCGAGGACCCCACCAGTTGCTTCGAGGTTCTGAAAACAACGGAAAGAACTTTTTCATCGTAAAGCACCTTCACAGTGATCCCTATGATAGCTACACAGATGGCAGGCAGTGCTTTTTGAACACGGGTGAACTTTTCTGCAAAAAGCCAGGAAGCTCCAAGGACAGCCAGAACAACTCCTGTCATGTAGTATTTCTCGTACAAAGTCCAGGGCAGTGCAAAGGAGAGGAACGATAAGGCAAATGCAGACAGGAGGCTTCTGTCAAATTGTCTCTTGAGAACATCGGCCACTATGCAGATGAGGAAAACAGCAAACACTAAGAGGACGAGGTACGTGTAGCCGCTCCAGGTCATAGTGAAGAGGAAGAGAGTCAACCCGAGAAGGAGTGCCCATTCATATCTTCTTTCACTCTTCAAAGCTTTAAAGAGGAAGTAGACTGCGACAAAGGAGAAAAGGACAATCCAGATATCTGTATCAGTATAGCCAATCACCGTTCTCGATGAGATAGCACCATTCACTGCCACAAAGAGTGCGGTAAATAACCCACCGATGTCGTTGGTGAGGATTTTCGCAGCGTAGAAGGCTGCTATTATGGCAAGGATAGTTGGGATTGTATTAGCGTAGATACACCACTGGTATAAACTCATGTCAGAGAAAGAGCTGACAATCTCGTAGCTGTAGGCCAGGTAGTAGTGGAAGAGGGGGGGGTGCTGTACAGGAGACCCCGTGGGGTAAAACGCCATAGTGTCCCATGTTGGTCTTGTCCCTTGTTCGAGGATCGTCTTTGCCATTCTGTAGTGGTAGTAGGTATCGAACTCCAGGAGATACTTCCCATCAGTGCGGATGTAATAACTTCGCTGGTAAAGGCCAACGCCAATGATGGCCAGTAAAGCTATGATAATGAGGAGGTTACGATGCTTTGTGAACATACAACTTTATCTTTACCTGCACTTTTAAAGGTTGGCGTGTAAATTGTGCGCTGGTGACATTTCGGTTGAACCTTTCTTTGCTCTTCATGAATTGTTAAAAAAGCCATATTTAATGCATTTAACGATTGGGAAGGGAAAACCTTTTTCTTCTGTGAAAGAAGGTGAAGTAATGTCTCAAGATTTGAACCACATTTTCAAGGGATTGGGACGAAATGTCCAGGGTGAGTTTTACCCCTATGCGAATGTCAAACACTCTATACGAAAGAGAGATGGGTTGATCTACATTCGGGTGAGTGACACGTTTCGAGATGCGCCTGAGGAGGTGTTGGTTTCGCTGGGGAGGATGTTGATGGCGAAACTGAACAGGAAGAAGGTGGATGAAAGAGACAGGGGCCTATACCTGAGGTATGTGAGCAGTGGAGAACTGCAGGAAAAGGCGTCAAAAATACTGGCGGAAAGGAAGAGGAGGGTAAGAATTGTGAGGGGGCATTACAGGGACCTGAACAAGAGTTTTGAGCGCGTTAATGAGGAGTACTTTAGAAGCTGTGTAAAGAAACCGGTGTTGACCTGGAGTATGAGGCGCGCCAAGCGCACGTTGGGAAAGTATGACGTGGAGAGGGACATTGTTTTCATATCGAGGGTATTAGACTCTTTGAAGGTCCCAGAAGCGCTTCTTGATTTCATCATGTACCATGAACTGCTTCACAAGAAACATGGGATTGGCCAGGGGGAGAGGAGACGGATTCATACGGCAGCATTCAGGAGAGATGAGAAGAAATTTCGTGATTATGAGAAGATGAAAGAGTTGATGGAGAGAGTGGCGAAAATGAGGTAAAGACGAGGAGGTGGTTGGTTGGTGAGGACTCAGAGCTGAAGTCAGTATTCATGAACTTCTTGGACGCTCAAGAGTATTATTGTTCCCTCTTCACTGCAATCCTCTTGAACCAAGAACTTCGGAAATTGGTGGATAATTCTACACTATAGAGAAGAGTATTGTACTAGTTTTTTGGGTTGTCATTCATGCTGGAGGAAGAAGTCCAATGACACGCTCGATGGTGGGGATTTCCTCCTGTACTTGCAGCAAAGCCTTTCTCCCCCCCGCTACCCCTCAAGCATCCGACGTCCCCACTACCGCTGCTTCCTTCCGGACCTGACGGAGTTTGCAGGATGAGGAAGATTGGTCCACTTTCCTCCGAAAGAGACCTCTTCTTCCGCAGATCAAGAGGGACGAGGGTTCACAGGCGGGACGATGCGCAGTTGCAGGATTTCATCGTCGCCCATCAAGCTTCGGCCCCTGCATAAAGACCAATTCAGGTAACAGGAGCGGCCTACTCTCCCAGCCTAGTCACATAGGTATTCAAGTCACACATTTATAAAGCTGTGGTTCAGCATCCCCATACCTGTGTCAGTACCTTGAAAGGGGAAACTTATGAACGTGATCCCCCTCCATAAATCACCACACTTGACCAGCACCTGTCAAAGGTACTATATTACTAAGAGCTTTCACAAAAAATGAGGTACCCAACCACTTCAATCACAGCATTCCCCTCATCTCATCTTTAGGAAATTTCTCACATATCTATCTAAGCTCTCCCTCTTCGAAATTCCTTTATTTATCCACCGACTTCTGAATGATCATGCAACCCTCTCACGAATCTTACAACATTCAATAAGTCTGTAACCGAAAGATTTATATACTCTCTCTAATGATGGGAGTACAGTCATGCTTATATGCACGAAAGCCGGTCTCAAAGGGTGGTGAAGAATGTCCCTTTCAAAGGGACTTCTTTCTTTTTTTTCACATTTTGTGACACAATAATTTCATTTTGTTGGATATAGAGACAAATATCAGATTCTGAGTCGAGGAGGGTACATAGTTCTTCCCTTCACGTTAGACTCTCACAGCTAAGAGTTATAAACATGCAAAGAGAAACATACCCATGGATTACAAGGTCATCCATGATTCCCTGCACGGCTCCATAAAAGTTGAAGGAGTCTTTCTCGAGCTGATTGACACTCCTGAGCTGCAAAGGCTTCACCACATCCACCAGACCGGCATGGCGTACCTGGTCTTCCCCGGAGCAAATCACACCCGGTTCTCCCACTCTTTAGGCACCCATTTTATTGCCTCAAAGATTGCAGCAGCCCTATCCCTCGCCGATGAGGAAAAAACCCTCGTCGGAGTCAGTGCCCTCCTCCACGATATTGGACACGGCCCCTTTTCTCACACCTTGGAGTATGCTTTCCACACAATCTACAACCTGAGTCACACTGATCAGGCTTCCGCGATCATTTCAGAGAATACACCTTTCATCAGAGAAAGAGAAATATTGAACACTTTTACGATTCCTGAAATTCTTGAAAAATATGATATTGACCCCAAGAATGTTTCAAAGCTCATACAGGGCATGAAAGTACCATACGAGTGGACATTAACCCCCTGGCTTGGAGGGAAATCCATAAGTACCAGTAATTATTTAACGCAGATCATTCACGGCGACGTGGACGCTGACCAGCTCGACTATTTGTTGCGGGACTCTTACTACACAGGGCTTGCCTATGGTATCATTGACCTTCCCTATTTGTTGAACACGTTAGAACTCCACAATGACACCCTGGCCATCAATCCCAAGGGGGTGGAAGCGGTGGAAGCTCTCTTAGTGGCCCGCTCTTTGATGTTTTCCTCAGTGTACTACCACCATGCGGTCCGCATCGCAGAGACCATGCTCACCAGGGCGGCAGAAGAATCTTTGAAAGAGGAGCCTGGCCTCATGAGTATGTCAGATTGGGAGTTTTTTTCTTATCTTGAGAAAGGTTCAGACTACCAGAAAGACATGGTGACGCGGTTGAAGTACAGGCAGCTCTTCAAGAGAGCGTATGTTGTCCCTGCAGATTCTGTAGACGAAAATGAGAGAGCCATATTCGCTGAGCTGGCAGATCCTGAGACGAGAAAAGAAAAAGAGAGGGATCTCTGCAGGAAAGCTGGCATCAGAGAGGGTTACGCCCTCATGGATGTCCCAGAGAGGGATATTTTGTTGTCAGAGCCCAGGATCACGAGGGTTGGTATTCCTGTCTATGATGGGGAATTCAAGAAGTTGTCTGACTATACGCCTACTGCTGCAGCCCTGCAGAAGAGAAGAGTCCCCCCCTGGGCTTTAATGGTATCTGCGCCCTTGAAATATAAAGAGAGAGTGGAAAAGGTTTGTGAGAAGGTAGTTTTTCAATAGAAAAAGGGAAGGTTATAACCTCATGATCTCTTCCTGTGCAAACTGAGTAACCAGACCGCTCCAACTCTGAAAGAGTGAATAACCAGAAAAAAAGGAAATCTTTATAAGAGAGAAAGAAAAATTAGAAGGGAGGTGTATCAAATGGTGAATCTGCAAACACTTGGAGTAGCCTTTATAGTCAACCTAATCGTCGGAACAATCGTACTGCACTTGGCTGCCAAACTGATCAAGGTCGATGGTGCAACCATAATGAAGGCGTTGACCGTTGCTGTGATTTTTGCAATTCTCGCTCTTATTCTTGGTTTGGTAACTATGTATGGCAGTATCATTGCACTGATTATAGCCATAGTCATTATCAAGTACATCTACGCCACAACATGGATGAAAGCTTTCCTTACATGGCTAGTCTACATCGTGATATTCTTTATCATTGGCTTTATACTTGGACTCCTCGGGTTGGCTGTGCTTCTGGCTGCAATGTAGCTATATACACTTTTTCTTTTTTCTTTTTGTTTTCGGGGGATCTGGTTTTTTTTAATTTTCTTCTACACCTCTCCTAGTGTTTGTAATGGAGGGAGGAGATGTCGTGGTTGTCATTAAAGAGAAGAAGCAGAAATTCTAGCACTCAAAAAGTTTGCAGTATTAAATTCCAATTATAAATCACATAAAGAGCAGGCATATGCGATCCGCAGGTATATTTCTTGGAGAACCAGGATGGTCAAAAAAGGTGAATTACGTTGATGGAAGGGGCACTGGGAAGGTTAATAAGCTACCAGGGATAGTGGTGAGGAGGATTTCTATGTTGAAAGATAAAGATATCTTTACCCAGGCGGTCCACTCGGGAGAGAGGAGCCCGCCCCCCGATTTCACGCCTGTATCGACGCCTGTGTACAATGCTTCTACCTACTTCTATACCTCCATGGATGACCTCGACCTTGTCTTTGCAGGTGAGAAGAAAGGGTACATCTATACCAGATACGGGAACCCTACCAACAAAGCTTTAGAAGAAGCAGTAGCCACCTTGGAAGGGGGTGAAGCTGCTTACACCTTCAGTTCGGGTATGGCAGCCATTCACACTGCTTTACTTGCTACAGGGCTAAAAAAAGGTGAACACGTGGTAGCCTCTCACGATCTGTATGGAGCCACCTACACGTTGTTGAACACCTTGTTTAGAGAACTAGGGATACACGTCCACTTCGTCGATATTTCCAATCCCGAGACGGTGGAAGAGACTATCAAGAGAGAAAAACCAAAAACTGTCATTTTTGAGGTGATCTCTAATCCCCTACTGAAGGTGGCAGATGTTCCTCACATAGTAGAGATAGCTCACCGTGAGGATGCAGAAGTGATCGTTGACAGTACCTTCACGACGCCCTATCTTCTGAAACCCCTCGACTACAATGCAGACTACGTCGTACACAGTTCCACCAAATACCTGGGCGGCCACGGTGATGTCCTGAGTGGTGTGGTAGTCTGTTCTGAAGAGAGGAGAAATATCCTTTACGAGTTAACCAAAATGCTGGGAGCCAATCTAGGGCCGAATGAAGCTTTTCTAACGCTTCGCGGGATCAAAACCTTGCCATTAAGGATGCAGAGGCACTGTGAGAATGCTGTGAAAGTGGCAGACGCTCTGACTCGCAATCCTCGAATTGAAAGAGTCATATACCCTGGGTTAAAATCACATCCACAGCACATTCTGGCGTCTGAAATGTTCCGCAAGGACTGTTACGGGGGGATGGTGTCCTTTGAGATCAAGGGCGCGGGTAAGAAGGAGGTTTTTGCCTTCTTTGAAGCTCTAACCCTGGTGTTACTGGGTACCTCTCTGGGCGATATCTACAGCCTGATCTTGTACCCTGCCCATTCCTCTCACAGGGCTCTCACACCTGAAGAACGGAAAAGAATAGGGATCTCAGATGGACTGGTCCGCCTATCAGTGGGTATTGAGGATGCAGGAGATATTATTCACGATGTAGAACAGGCTCTGGACAAGATCTAGGGTGGATCAGGTTGTGGCTACCTGTCGAGCAGTCCAGTTACTCCTGACACGTCAATGAGCTGTTATGAGGGTTCTCTCTCAGCCCAAGCGAATAACTAGGGCAGCAGTGTTATCCTGGTCATCCATATTTTTCGTAAGAGACGATCTCACTAAGTTCCTTCCTCGTTGAAACGGGTTTTTCATCAGGGTAACCCACAGAAACGCAGCACAAGATCCGCATCCTCTCAGGGATATTCAGCAGTGCTTTCATATCTCCCTCAAAATCTACATTGATGACCCCCATCCAGCACGTTCCCAGCCCTTGAGCGTACGCTGCTAATAAGAAGTTCTGGATAGCAACACACGGGTCATACAAATAATACTTAGGATGCTTCTCAGGGTCACCCAACACCACGACAACAACAGGGCTCTCCTTCATGAACCTTCCATAAGGGTGCATATCTGCAAGTTTTTTCCGCGTTTTATCATCTCTCACGACGACAAAGTGCCATGGCTGCCTGTTGCTGGCTGAAGGTGCCCATCGTGCAGCTTCCAGACACTTCATGATCTTTTCATCCTCTACAGGATCTTTTCTGTATCTTCTGACGCTTCTCCTGTTTCTTATGGCCTCAAAAATATCCATGTTCTCACCTGCATTCCGTAGGCATTTACTTTAAAAATGTTGTGGGTTCTTCAACTGTTGAACTCTCTCCCAACTGCTTGCCCGACCTCTCAGCAAACCTTATAAGAGATATGAGCAGAGTTGTTTCATGACCTTGATCTTTGGTATGGGTCCAGGCGTTTTCACTGCCTGGATTGTAGGGATTATTACCATTGTACTGGCCTTGTTATATCCATTGATGACAAAATCAGAGGAGGGAGAATAATGCAACCAGACTTAGTTCCTGTGGAGTCTTACATCACGATTGCCACAATAGTATTCGTCCTCTACATTGCTTTAACCCTCATCATCGGTTACTACGGGAGTACGCGGACCAAGACAGCCAAAGATTACTACTTTGCTTCCCATTCCGTAGGCCCCTGGGCGATTGCCTTAGCGTATGGAGCCACCTGTTACAGTGCCACCCTCATTATCGGATATGGAGGCTTTGCCTACAAATATGGGTCCTCCTTGTTGTGGATTGCTGCCACCAACCTCTTGATCATGACCTACCTTGCCTGGGTCGTCCTGGGCAAGAGGGTGCGCAAAATGCAGGAGAACCTGGGTTCTTACACTGTCATGGAATTACTGGCACAGCGCTACCAGACTACTTTGGTGAGGCCCATCTTGGCTGTGGTTGTCATGTTTTCCATGATTGCCTACTCAACAGCTGTTTTCATGGGGACTGCCCGGTTATTCGAGGGGCTCTTTAGCCTTCAATTCGAATATGCACTCATCATCATTGCCTTAATCATTGGGTTCTACATCACCATAGGAGGGATCGTTTCCACCATCTACACCAACTTTTTGCAGGGTGCAGTCATGCTCTTCGGTATGCTTGTCTTGATGGTGGGCGTCTTGCACACGGTTGGGTTCTCTTCAGGGTACGAGGCCTTGGCCAAAGAAGGAATACAGTACGTCACCATGCCTGGGGATACGACGTGGTGGTTTTTGATCTCGTTGTGTCTCGTCACGAGCTTGATGCCGTGGGGAATGCCTCAGGTCATCACCATGCTGTACGCTGCAAAGAATGTGCGGGCCATCCGATTGGCTGTCCCCATTGTGACGGTGTGGTCTTTTATCATCCTGTATGCTGTGTACTTTTCAGGCCCCATGGCGAGAGTCATTCTAGGATCTGGCATAAAAAACTCTGATTTGGTAATGCCCACCCTGTTCAGGGCGGTCCTCCCCGCGTTAGGGATCGGGGTTGTCCTCTCAGCAGTGATGGCAGCATCCATGTCCACGGCATCAGCCACGACGCTGCAGGCATCCTTTGCTCTATCCAGAGATTTACTGCAGCCTATTCTTCCGAAGAAGGTCTCAGACGAAAACATACTGTTCATCTCCAAACTTTCAACCATTTTAATGGTTTTCATTGCATTCATACTCGCTTATTTACAGATAGGGAGAATAGGTGACATCTTCAATGTTGGAGCTGCTGCTTCCTGTGCTGCTTTCGTGCCTCCTCTCGTGTGTGGGTTGTTCTGGAAACGAGGAACCTCCAAGGCTATTATCTGGAATACAGTGCTGGGATTTACGACCGTGATAGTGTGGACATTGACGTTCGGGCTGAAAGGAGAGGGGTTTTACGGTGTTCATGCCATCATCCCCGGACAAATCGTCGGCTGGATAACCTTTGTTGTAGTGTCTCTCATGACTGAACCACCTCCCAAAGAGCACCTTGACAAGGCTATGAAGTACTAATTCTTTTTTTTTATTTTTTAGCTTATTCTCTCTAGAAATGAGCACATTATGAACTGATTTCTTATACTCTTTATTCTGGGTTAATTCGCGCCCAGGTCACGTGACAGGAATACACATTTTGTGAGAACACGGGAATATCCAACGAAGAACTGCCTCTTTATTGAAATGAACATCTTTGACCATCTTTTTGACTCATATTCAACCTTCTGATCTTTGGTTTCATCATTACATTCATTCAATAATGAGGTCATGCAGGTTGCAATGGTAAGACATTCGATTGCCTGTTACCCCTTATATTCGAATGTCGGTGGATAAATCCATGTTGGGAAAAGGGTGTCATACTCTTTTTTGGGTTATAATTCAGGTTAAAGAAGAGCAATTGAAGTGGAAGGAGAAGAAATCATGAATCAGACTCTTCAGTAAGCTCATCTTCCACGTTATCTGGTTCTTTTACTGTTACTACTAAGAAGCCCGCAGCCACAAAGGCGACGATCCCGCATAGGATGAAGGGTGTTTGCGGAGAGAATGCATCAAAGGTAAATCCTCCCAGGAGAGGGCCAACGACGAGCCCTGCATTCTGCGCCGTAGAGAATATGCCCATGACTTTCCCTCTCTTCTCTCTGGTCGTTAAACTGGTGACCACGGCATTCATGGACGGCATGGTCATACCCAAGCCAAAGGCCCGTACAATGGAGGGCACCAGAATGGTCCAGAGGCTCCTGGCAAAGGATATAATCGTGGTGAAAATACCGTTTAAGAGTAATCCCACCAAAATCACTTTTTTCCTCCCCGTAGTGTCACCAACAGATCCTGATAAGGGTTTTACCATGAAGCGGGCAACACCCATGGCCCCGAATACGAGCCCTATTGCAGCTTCATTCAATCCAATCACCTCACTCCCGAAGAGAGGGAGAATAGGCTGCACCAACCCCTGGGCAAAGGAAACGGTAAATCCTGTGATGCATACCCCAATTAAGGAGACAATGTCAATGGGAATGTTATTCTGAGGGTTATCCTTCTTTTTCTCTCGTGAAGAGTGGGATTCTTTCACCCGTCTTAATACAATTAAAGCACTCAGCAGTGAGAGACCAGAGCACACGAAAAAGGGGACAGCAATACTAAAAGCAGCAGATAACACCCCGCCCAGGACTGGGCCCGCCATGATGCCCCCATCCCACATCATGGTGAAAAATCCCATAGCCTTCCCCCTGTCCCGGGGGTGAACAATGTCAGCCACCATGGTAGCCGCTACAGGCCACACAATGCCTGAGGCAGCGCCCTGACATGCTCTCAAAATGAGGAGGTGGTATAAGTTGGTGGACATCCCGAAGAGGAACATCACCACCGTGTAGGTAAACAGTCCTGTCATGATCAACTTTTTTCTTCCAAATTTGTCTGCCAATATCCCTCCTGGAATTGATATGATACTCCTGGTGACCCCAAAGAGACTGGTGAGCAACCCGAGGTAGATGCCGCTGGCACCCATTTCTCTCCCATAGATGGGTAGGAGAGGGATGATGAGGCCGAACCCGATCATGCTGACGAGAACGGCAAAGCACAGCTCCAAGAAGTTTTTGTACTTGAAGAGGACACTCAGATCTCTGAAGGTCTGGAGCATGGAGTACCCCTCGATCTGATATATAAAACTTTGCGCATCTGCACATAGAGTGAATGTATTATGTCTCTCTTCTGATCACTAGATGAAGGGGGTGTCGCCCGCAACACTAACTCCGTGGGGTCATTGTTTTCGCAGGTCTAAAGGGGTGCATGACTCCCCTTCTTCTTTGCGACGGGAATCCTCCCTCACCCCAGACAACTCCCCGTGGCGGGCTGTATCCCTTCTCTTGCTCCTGCTCTCATGTAGTCAAGCAAGTCCTCGCAAGAAGGGACTACATACCCTAATGATCCACCATATATATACTTTTACAGCCTTCTTGCAGGCTGCCCTTCCATTCCTTTATTTTGGAGCCAATGTCTTGACAGCTTTCCGAATGTCTTCTTTTCGGATTGTCTTCCTGTTCTCTTCATGAGCGTATTCCATAGCTTTCTGCGCAATTTTTTCAGCATGCGCTTCGACAACCTTGGCCAGTGCCTTGGCAGCTGCTTTGGAGACGCGCTCTGCTCCACCCCTTCTGATCAGCCGTTCTATTGGGGGGCTTGATAGCACCACTGCAACCACCTCCACACCTTATTTAGAGTGGAAGTATATAAATATTTCTTCTTGTACAGTAGATGGAAATGTAAAAAGTTATTGCACACTATTTGTGAAAATCGCAAAGAAGAAAGCCAGAATGACACTTAGAAGATATCCAGAAAGTCCTTCCATTGCTGCCTACAAGAGACTTTATTGAGGTTATAAAAGAGTAAACCCATACATTTTAAGTTATGACTGAGAGTTCTCTCTGAATAAGCTTTTTGAGAATGAATTGGATAAAATAAGAATAAAATTTATCCATCTTTTCTCGTGGTGATCTCCATGATTAACTCTGAAAAAGTGATCAAAGTAGCATGATCAACTTTCTTGAGGATATAATTGAATAAATAGTATCCATTTCTCAGTAACAATCCAAATAGGACGAGAAACCATCTCACTGCAAAGGTGATGCTGGCAGTTTTCACTCTCACCTCACCTCACCTAACATTCGGTAGGATGTTTCAATCGACCACCTGTTCCCGTATAAATCAAAGAGCGTTTCTGCCTGCGATATATCTATGGGTAGATTGGTGGCAAAGGCTCTCACAATCCCCTTTTTGTCCTTCACTAAGACCAGGGTGAATTCAACTGTTTTTTTATCTTTCCATGGTGTATGGCATTAGTGTTGGGAAGTTTTTACATTCTTTGATTAATTTCTTAATTTTTTTGTTCTTTTTTGCTGGTATCAAATATTTTAGGTTTAACTCCTCCAGTACAGAAATATAGGGAACATTAAAGAACTCTCTATCCACATATACGCACCCAATATGACCATCAATGTACTTCAAGGCTTTTGTTAATAATTCTTTTAACATTTTTGGCTTCGATGTTAGTTGAGTCACAAAAACTGCAGCTAGGGTGTACTTGTCTTTTTGGGCAGTAACACACACCGTCATGTACTGAGACCCAGTTAGTGCCTCTCTTTCTCTTTGTTCCCACTATTCCCGTTGTATTCTTATTCCCATAAAAGGGCACACAATGTAAATCCACAGCCAGATCCACAAATCCTCTGAATATTCTCCTTCTTTTGGCTATTTTCAACAATTTGTCTTCGGCTTCCTCAAATTTATTTATTATTCAGTTCTGGATATTTCCCTGTTTCCTTATAGCTTTACCAACTGTTGAATCCTTCTCTGTGTAACCTTGTAGAGAGCAGCGACACTCTTTGTGCTCTTCTTGTGGTTTACTACCTGATCTGAAGCCCACTTGATTTTCCTCTTTGACAGCTTCGTCATGATCTCGTCAGACGAAGTTCTACCACGAAAAATTATCGGGACTCTACAATTTACTGTATATACCGAAAAGTTTATATATTTCTTCTACTCTTCTCAAGAAGAGGTGATACCATGGGATTAAAACCAAAACTCTTTATGGCGCCTGCATGTGAGATCATGCCAGGGGAGGCCTATGCTGCCGGCGGATGCATCGGCTACTGCTTCTACTATGCCTGTCCTCACTACTGCTTTTTCTCCTACTGCAGCTACATTTGACGTAACCCACCCTGCATTTTTAGAGGTTTTCTTGAACCTCTTTCATTTTTTCAGACAGAAGGCCCCAGTAAATCTTCTTTTGCACCTCGCACAGAGGCGTTGGTACATCGAGCCTCCCACACGCAAAATACCTGTCTACATGGCACCCGCACCCACAGAAGAACTTCATATCACAGGTTCTGCATTCAGGTATATCCACCAAGGAGAACAATCTGAACCTTTTGAAGACCTCGCTTTCTTTCCAGATGTCTTTCAAGGGCTGCTCCCTTATGGTGCCTGCATAGAACTCATCTACATGGAGTCCATTACAGGGGTACACCTTTCCATCTGCAGCAACACTCACCATGGAGCACCCAGCCTCACAAAAGTCCACTCTTTGCATTCTTTCTATCTTACCCCGGACATTCTTTTCTATGCTTATTTGAAGATCTCCAGGTTTCGGTATTTCAAGTATTTTCATCATAGCTGCGACCAATTCCTCATTTTTAAGGGCAACTAGTGCTTCATTTTCTTTTGCTCTTCCTTTTATCTGCAAAATGGGGAAATGTAAGTATTTGATTCCCAATTTTTTTGTGAGGTTTGCCATTTCTGGAATTTCATTGACATTATTTTTCAGAATAGTCATGGATATACAAGGCTGTACACCTGCTTTCACCAGGTTCATCAATCCTGAAACAGTCTTTTTATAAGAACCCTCACCCCGGATGAAGTCGTGGGTTTCCTGGCGAGCTCCATCAAGGCTCACCTGGATAGTTATGTTCACCTCTTTCAATTTTTTAGCCATTTTTTCTGTTATTAAAACTCCATTGGTAATGAAAGTCACTTTCTCAATATTTTGAGATCCGTACTCAAGGATTCTGAGGATGTCTTTGCGGAGCAAGGGTTCTCCTCCTGTAATGACTAGTTTAGATGCTCCTAGTTCTGCAGCCTCCTGGATAAGGCGACATATCTCTTCAGTAGTCAATTCATTTTCCAAAGGGAGTCCTGAACTCAAATGGCAGTGTTTACACCGCAGATTACAGTGGTTTGTCACGCTGATCCAAAGGCTCTGGAAAGGTGCATTCTTTTTATCTGGTGGAATATAAGGTAGGAATTCCTCATCCTGGATGAATTGTTTCTTTTTCAACTCATTGGCAAATTCAAGAACACCTTCTACAGATTCTTCATAAGGTTCTCCGTATTTCTTACATAAGGTAATGATGATCTCATCCAACGTCTTTTTCCCATCGCACAGGAATACGAGGTCTTTCCCAATATCTTCGACAATGACCCAGTGAGGAGTATCCGGGTCTAAGAGGAGATACAATCCTGGTGTACCCTCCTTACAGACCACGTGAGGGGGTGCATAGGGTATAGAATCTACAGTGAATTCTGTACTCATGTAATGGGGGTATAACCAATACATAAAAACATTCTGGTCATGGAATTGTCAAATTATGTGGTGCTAGAAATGGGTGCGACCTCTCAAATTGTAGTTTTTTCTCTTCATTGAATCATTCATAGGAGTGACCTCCACTCTTCTTCAATATGACGTGAGGAGCATACGAGGTGGCAACCCTCATGGTCATGATCACCTCTCTCCTGAGATCCAACCATCATTCAGCTGTGCCTGTAGAACATGTCAGGCAGTGGACAACCCCCACTTCTCCCATAAGTATAAAAATGAAGAGAGGAATCCACCTCAATGGATGTGAAACAGACCAAAGAAATGTTCAGGCAAATTGCCTCCAAGGAACCTGAGAAGTACTTCGGTACAGAGACCTTAAAGAGTCTCGGATTCACCAGGACTCAGTGCACTTCCTGCGGCAAGTACTTCTGGAGCGCCGCCGAGAGAGCCGTGTGCGGTGACCCCGTGTGCCAGGGAAAATTCCAGTTCATCGGAAGAGAGCCCTACCAGAGACTGAGCTACATCGAGGTGTGGAAAGCGTTCTCCAGCATCTTCTCCCAGTTAGGGTACACCCCCATACAGAGGTACCCTGTCGTCGCGAGGTGGAGAGATGATACCGACTTCGTACAGGCATCTATCTATGACTTCCAGCCCCACGTGGTTTCAGGGGCTGTGGAACCCCCTGCAAATCCCCTGGTCGTCCCCCAGTTCTCTCTTCGGTTCGTAGACGTTGATAACGTCGGCATCACAGGCAGCCACTACACAGGGTTCGTCATGATCGGCCAGCATGCCTTTGAACCTCCCCAGACCTACGACCAGAACCTGTATCTAGACCACATCTACCAGTGGCTGAAAAAAGGTCTCAAAATACCCACAGGCGAGATCGTCTTCCATGAGGATGGATGGGCAGGAGGAGGGAATGGGGGGGCATGCATGGAGTACTTCGTCCAAGGGTTAGAACTGGGCAACCAGGTCTACATGTTGTACACTCTCACAGACTCAGGGTACGAAGAGCTCACGTTGAAGGTGCTGGACATGGGGATGGGCCAGGAAAGGAATGCGTGGTTCTGTTCTGGGTTACCCATGTCGTACGACGCAGTCTTCCCCACCGTTTTAGAGAAATTGTACCACACCACCGGAATCAATCCAGATTATGACCTTCTAAAGAGATTTGCTCCCTATGCCGGTCTTTTCAACGCTGATGAGGTAGAAGACCTCCCGAAAATGTGGGAGAAGACAGCTGCTTCCCTGAGAGAAGACCCCGCGCACTTGAGAAAAGAAATCTTAAGACAGGCCGCCTTGTACACCATTGCTGAACACACTCGCAGTCTCCTCGTAGCCTTCAACGACGGTGGGCTGCCCTCAAACGTCGGGGGCGGGTATAACCTCAGAGTGTTAGTGCGCAGGTGCTTCAACCTCATTACCCAGAATGGGTGGGACATCTCCTTAGAAGACCTCATAGAAGAACACGCCCGCTCTCTGTGTCCCCAATTCCCGGAGCTCATGGGGAATTTGGAGGATGTTTTCAAGATAATAGATGTGGAAAAGGAAAAATACAAGAAAGCACGAATAAAGGTAGAAAAAGAGCTGGAGAAGGTCGTTACATCAGGAAAGATTGACCAGAGAAAACTCGCAGAACTCTACGAATCGCATGGAGTGAGCCCGGAATTGCTGCAGGAAGCTGCCGAACGTGCGGGGATAACGTTTGCTGTACCAAAATTTACAGAAGCCCAAAAAGAGAGAGAAGAGGAGCAGTCCACTGTTTATGGGTTCCCTTCCTACGAGACGGAAACACTCTATTACCTCAATGAGAAGACGAGAGAATTTACTGCCACTGTTCAAGATGTGCGGGAGAATGCACTCGTTCTGGATAAAACTGCTTTCTACCCCACAGGTGGTGGGCAGGAGAATGACACGGGATGGATTGAAGACAGAAGAGTCATAGATGTGGTAAAAGAAGGGAAAACTATCATCCACAAGGTGGAGAATGGATGCTTCACTAAAGGGCAGAAGGTCTCCTGCAGGGTGGATAGTCACCGGAGGGACACACTCACCCGCCACCACACTGCTGCCCATCTGGTCAACGGTGCGTCCCGTCACGTTTTGGGAAACCACGTGTGGCAGGCAGGTTCACACATCTCGGAGGAGTGTGGGAGGCTGGACATCACCCATTACGAGACCTTAACCCGTGAAGAGATGCAGAAAATAGAGTGTGTTGCCAACGAGAAGGTCTTAGAAAGCATCCCTGTGGACAAGCAGTTCATCGGTCGAAATGAAGCTGAGAAGAACTATGGGTTCCGCATCTACCAGGGGGGTGCGGTCCCGGGGAAAGTTCTGCGCATTCTGAACATCCCTGGGTTCGATGTGGAAGCTTGTGGTGGGACCCACACAGATTCCACCAGTGAGATTGGCCTCATAAAAATTTTAAAGTGCGAGAAGATATCTGATGCTGTTCTCAGGTTGGAGTTTGCTTCGGGGCTGAAGGCTTTAGAGTATATCCAGGGAGATTACGAGATACTCAGGGAAATGGGAGAAATTTTCAGGGCAGAAAAATCTCAGTTAGTGAAAACTGCTCAGCGATTCTTCGATGAGTGGAAGAATAAATCGAAGGAGATCGAGAACCTGAAAAAGGAACTGTCTCGATTGAAGAAATCTTTTCTGAAGGAGCAATTCACAGAAAAGGACGGCGTCTTTTTCCTGGAAGAGGAAATTGAAGGGGACAGAGACGTACTGAGAGAAACTGCACTCAGTCTCCTGAGAGATGATGCTGTCGTTGTCCTCTCAAACGAAAAAGGTGATCTCGTGGTATTCTCAGGAAAAGATGCTATAAAAAAAGGTTACAAAGCTGATGAGATCATAAAGAAACATGGAAGAGGAGGAGGAACTCCAGAGTTTGCCCAGGGAATAAAAGCAGAAGAAAAATAGAAAAGGTGGTCAAATGGTTCATATCAGTGATCTCGGAAAAAAATCACGACTTGTAATAGGTGGAGAAGTAAAACCAGGAGATTTCGATCCCTTAGAAGATCTGATAGGAATCATCAAAACGAAAAAGAACATCAATGTTGAAGATATTCTCAAAGATTGTAAAGTGCCCAGGTAGGCAGGTGCCTATCTTCTCACAAAATAAAAAAAGAAAAAGACTATTTTTTGTGATTTCTGATCTCCTTCTCGATGACCCTGCCCAACCGCTTTATGCCCTCCTCAATCTTTTCAGGGGTCGGATGAGAGAAAGACAGCCGCATCGTGTTGGTTCCAGACCCGTCGGCGAAGAAGGAAGCCCCATGGACGTAAGCCACCCTCTCCTTGACAGCTTCTCCCAGCATGTCCTTCGTATTAATGTACTCTGGCACTCTCACCCAGCAGAAGAGACCTCCATCAGGTTTCGTCCATGAACATCCTTCAGGGAAGTACTCCTCCATGCTCTGCAGCATTGCATCTCTCCTCTCCCTGTACATTGCTATGATCTTTCCTATGTGGGCAGAAAGGAGGTCCCTGCGGCAGTATTCGTACAGAATCCGCTGCACAAAGGAGTTGGTGCACACGTCTGTACTCTGCTTTGCAATGACAAACTTTCGGATAAATTGCTCATCGCCCACAACCCAGGCCAGCCGCACACCGGGAGCAAATATCTTGGAAAAGGTTGACAGGTAGACCACTCTCCCCTCATCATCAAAGGCTTTAATAGCTTTCACTGGTTTTCCAGAGTACCGCAGATCTCCGTAGGGGTTATCTTCCATGATGATAAAATCGTACTCATGGGCGAGGTCAACCAGGGTTTTTCGTCTCTTCTCCGGCATGGTGACCCCAGCAGGGTTCTGGAAGGTCGGCACTGTGTACACCAGCTTTGGTGTGACCTTCATCTTCTTGAGGACCTCCTCCAGATGGTCGGTAACCATACCATCATCATCCAGCTTCACGGTCATGACGTCAGGCTGGTACGCCGTTATGGCCTGCAGCCCCCCCAGGTAAGTAGGTGCCTCGACGATGACCACATCACCCTTGTTCAAGAGCACCTTCGAGGTGATGTCAAGACCTTGTTGAGATCCGCTGATGATGACTACATTATCAATTGAAGCATCAATACCTTCTTTTTTTGACAGAAGAACGCAGTATTCCCGTAATTTGTTAAATCCCTCCGTGGTCCCATACTGCAAAGCATCCTCGGCCGCAGTCAGTAACACGTGTGTCGTCACTTCTGCAATCTCCACAGTAGGAAATGAGAGAGGACTTGGCAAGCCCCCTGCAAAGGAGATGACGTCAGGCTGCTGCGTCAGTTTGAGAATTTCTCGAATTTCGGAGGCTTTCATTCCTTGAGCCCTTTCTGCATATCGGGATTCCCAGTCCATATGAACACCTCACCTCCCCTTCCCCTGACGCCTTTAAAAGACTTTGGTTCAAAAGTGGACTCCCATTACTGAGTTTTTATCTTAATATCAACAGGGATAAAATTTAATAAAGAAACCTGCTGATCTGATCCAGTTTTTCTCAACACTCTTTCGTGAACTGCAACTCAAAAATATGACAACTTTTCCCTCCATTTATCCACCGAGTTTTGATGCTACCGAAGTGGCTCGAATTTTTACACTACAACACAGCAAAAAGGGAAAAGCAGATCTTATCACAGTGCGATCTCACTTTGATTTATGGTTGAAGAGTTCTTCCACGGTTATTCCTGATTCACGCAGTATTGCTCTTAACGTACCTCTTGCAATAGACTCGTGGTAAGGGACAGTCAAAGGAGGTCTTTGGGCGTGCCGAAGATGGACATGGCTTCCTTTTTGATCGTGGATAATATAACCTTCCTTTTCCAGTGCTTTGATGAGGTCTTTTCCAGAAACTGCAGGTAAATGACTCATAGGTCCACGGAAATGACAACTTCTTTCTTTTTGGATTCTTTAATAACGAGCCCATCCTTAGAAAGACATTTGTAGTGGAGTTCAATTGCCTCTTTCATGTTTTCTAAGGCCTCTTCTTCAGTTTTTCCTTGAGAAATACAACCTGGAAAGCACGAGCAGGTGGCCACAAAAATGCCGTCCTCATCTTGCTCAATAGTCACCTTGATGTCCATGGCAATTCTTCTTTTGACACCTTAAAAGGGTTGCCCGTTGTGGTCACGAGATTCTGATCTGCCATGGATTAATGGGTGCTCGCAACGAGAGCCAAAATAGCACGCACCTACTATTTGGCAGGATTTTCCACATACCTTTATAAACAGTGCTGAACAGAAAAACTATGGTTGAAGGTATTAATGCCAAGAAGGTGGTTTTGTCCCTTGTGATGGGGTTTTTTCTGCTACTGGGAGGATTCATGCTTTTCATCATCCTTTCCACGGCGTACTTTTCCTACCTCATATACGCCCTGGGTGATCTCTTTTCACTTGACGGGACAGATTTTGTCAAGACGGTCGTGTCCTGTGCGTTCTACTATCTGGTGGGTTTTTCTGTGTGGTATCTGGGGAGAAGGAAAGAGCCTTCTTTTGATAAAATTGGCAGAAAACTGCTGTCAGTGTCCTTGTTTATGCCGGGGATAGTACTATTCCTCTTAATAGTATTTTCCATCACTGGTACCGGCAAATCACTCTTAGCACTTGAAATGTGGGGACCTGTCGGATTTGGAGCAATTGCTTTTGGGTTGATGGGGTTTGCCGTGTACATCTGGAGGAAAGTACGTACGCCAAAAGATACTGCAGTTTGACCTTATTGTTACCACCGTGTGCCTGTGGGCAGTGATTCCTGCCCGCGGTGTGGAAATCCGATCAAGCAAGACATACAGACGTCTGAATCTGCATAGGTTGCCAACAATATTCGGGACACTGGAAGCTTTATACGTAACACGTTTGTTGCATTTAGGCAGTACATCTGCAAGGCTTATTTCCGTACCGACGATTATCCCTGATATACAGTCTTCATATTGATACTTTGAGTACTGGGAATCAAAAGCTTTATGTATAACACTTCTGTTATCTAACAATATTGTTATATAACAAGATTGTTAGGTGATGAAAGTGTTATCCCTAGATTTCTTATTAATTCATAACCCAAAAAAATCGCTGCATAGCTCTCTTCTCAATTTCTATTTATCCACCGAGTTTTGAAAATCATTCTTTACACATCTTGAATTAATCCCATTTCCTGGGGGAGGATACAACTCACCGAAAAGTATATAAGTCTTCACTCATCTATGGATGTGAAGGAGGTGAAGATCGTGCGAGAAATTCTGGACTGTGACATCGAACTGGAGGTGCGCCACGCCGTGACAGGTGCGGGCGTGCAGGAACCCCTTTTCAGAGACTTCTTGAGGGTTGGGGAGGGCCCTCACAAAAATGACATAGATCTTCTTGTGAAGAGTATGGACCAGGAGATGTTTGCTGACTTCAGAAAAATTGATTTTACCTTGTGAAAGAAAGATCAAAATTTCTTACCCCATATTTGTGCAACTGCTACAAATGATTTTAACCCTAGATTCAGTACAGGATTTTTCAGCCTGACAACCCCAAAAAGTTCTTCTTTTTTCACTCCTATCCTTTCCTTGAAAGGATAGTTTGTCGTTCCCAGGTATATTTTCTTCTGTTTTCTTTTAATTGCCATCCTGATTCCTTCATAGTACATGAGGAAATACGCCTGATACTCTTTATAGTGAGGATCCACACCTGCAGCTCTGCACTGGCAAATTGTTGACGAATTCAGGCATAATCCAGATACTAAAGGAATATCTTCCTTGAAAAAAAGGATGAGCTCCACTTTGTCTTTCAAGTTTTTCTCAAGAACTTCATAAAACTGTTCCGTCAAATACAGATGGTAATCATTGTGCTTTTTACACGTGTATCCTTGAAGTCTGTGGGCGACTTCTTTCCATTTTGAGAACTCATTGGTGACAATGGATCTTATCCCCCATTTTTTTCTGGCTTTATTCAACGTATTTCTTATATTTCCTCGATTCTTTCGACTCAAAGAGTTTAGGTAGTCATCAAAATCAGTAAAATTCAAATCAATATACGTATTTTCAATCATTGGAAACCATGTGAAATCTCTCAAGTTCTGAGCAGCTGCCTTTTCAAGGCCAAGAATGAGGAATCCTTTTGCTTTTTCTTCCTTCTGAATCTTATCCAATCCTCTTATGAGCACCTGCGCGTGCTGAGGTGTTCTGGAGAAAAAGGCTGGTGATATGCCGAGGGGAGAGCGCACTTCCAAGAATGGTATTCTCACGTTGTAGAGCCCATGGCTGTAGGGAAAACAGCACGCAGCAGCCACAAGGTTATCATCTTCTCTTACAAATAGGTAATGCATTCTCCTTATGCCTGAATCTTCCACTGTCCTGTACCATGCATGTGTTCTTTCTATGAAGTCATCTCCTACAAAGGTGTTCCACTCCTTTTCGTCTACATCCTGTATAGTATCTGTTTCTACTGTCTCCATTCACTCACCTCGCAGTGTGACACCACATCTCTGGAACTGCATCTACGAGCATCACGATGTGGTGAACTCTGTTGTGATGTTTTCTGTACTTGTTTCGGTTTCTGAAATACCTGCAGCAGATGTCTCTCAATCAGAAACTTCTTGTTCAGCCATCTTCACTACCCTTTTTTTCTTTATTCCTGTAAGAGAGAAACTCCAGGATATGAAAGTAGTGTCATCATGGATTTTGAAGGAGGAACCTGAAAAAAGCTGATCCATTTCTCTATCAGTGAAAATGTGGAGATACTTATTGGAAAGGAAGTACAATTCTCCTATTTCTTTCAGAGTAGGGAAGGTTCTTTTCTTTAACACGAACTTAGAAAGATGGAGGCCAAATTTTGAAACAGCAGAAGATCTTCCCATTTTATGGTGTGCTGGATCATACACTAAAAAAGCCAAAACAAACAAGAAGAATACAAACACAGAGAGAACAGGAGACACCACTACTGAAATCACCAACAATGTCCCCAAGAGCAAAGAGGCCAGTGCCCACACAGCGAAATGTCCTCTGTGTCTCAATTCTTTGGCTATTAATAACCCATCTGATTTGAGCACCCTTTCCATCTCTTTGACTGTTTCTTTTAGGATCTCCTCAGGTATTACAGTCAAAAAGTAATCAGACAATACTACATCAAAACTCTCGTTCTTGAAGGGGAGAACATTCCCTCCGCAGCGAACTATCTTTTTTTCCACTTTTTGCGCATGTTTGAGCATTCCAAAAGAGAAATCAATACCACATGCCCAGACCTTGCGCCTGAACTCTTTGAGCAGCAGCAGAAAAGCTCCATTTGCCACTCCCATCACAAGGATGTCCAGCTGCTCATCGGGTATCTTTTTGCAGTAAAAGGTGCTCCATGCCCAATATGGAGTAACGGTGACTACATCATTCCAGTACATTGCTGCCACTTCCCAGTACTCAACATTTGGTTGAGATTTCATACCTTCACCTTCCGTCTTAGTAGGTGATCTATACGAGCGGTGTGTATATAAATTTTGGGGCTCAAGAGAATTTCTCACTGTAGCAGGTAAATTGAAATTGAGTACCTCCCCTCATGATGGCTCCTTGTGGAGAGGTGACCATGGTAAACACGAAAAAATCCTGGAATTGACAAGAAAAGGAGCATAGGGGCCTTGGATAAAGAAAACTGTCTGAATCTTAACCTGAGGACACTCAGATTAAGGGGAGTATCCAGAGGAGAGAACACCAAAATACAGCTCTGTTCATTTGACAGGGTTCCTCATGGTGGGACTTCACCTGTTTTGAGAAAATCTTGCAGTAAAGAAACGTATTCATTTGTTCTGCTTATGTTTGCGGTGTGTCCAGCATCACAGAAGGTATGTATTTTTGCTTGCAAGTAAACACTTTTGAGTGCTTCCTTTGACTCATGCTCGACACGCCTGTCATTGTCTGACCCTATAATGAGGATTCTCCCTTTCCAATTGATTAAGTCTTGTGCAGTAAACGAATAATTCTCAAAGAAGTCAATCAAGCCCTTAAAGTGACAGAGAACATCTTCTTTGTCCACTAGTCGTAGATGAAACGCTTCTTTCAGCAGTGCTTTATACAGTTCCTTCTCAGCTTCTGGAGTAGTAATGGCATTATTGGAAATTTTATTTGTCAAAAATCTGACTAGCCATGAGGGTAAAATGGATAATATAAAAAATTTTATCTTCAAAATTCTTATAAAGTCATTTTCTTTCGTGGTAGTACCAGTATTTCCAAGTATGAGGCTTGAAACCTTTTCGGGGTACTTGTGAACAAAACACTGTGCTACAAACCCACCAAACGATATACCCAGGATATCTGCTCGGTGAATACCTTCGTTCTCTATAACAGAAGCAATCCCTTCGACTAATGGTTCCATTTCTGACAATCGTGGAAAGGTGAGGGATAAGACTCTGTACATTTTCTCAAGTTCCCTTACAAGGTTGAAGAGCAAAAAGGGACGACGTGTCCCACCCGGCAAAAGTAACACCGTTCTTTCTCCAGATCCAGAAACTGTGTACTCCCATGGGTGATCATCAACAGTAAAGGTCTTACAGCGGTGCGTGCGGCGAAATTCAACTACCTGTTCCCTTTGATCAGAAGAAACATGTTTGTATATCCTCTCAAAAGTTTTGTCTTTGATTTTTTGTCCTTCTTTCATTCTAGTATCCCTTTCATGGAGTATTTATAAAACTTTCGGCACTTTAGTATGAAGTGGTTTCTTGTTTCAGCTCCTTTATATTTCACATTTTCTTTCAGAATGTGAAATTCTTTTCTTTTTTGGGTTTTTCTTTTTTTTCTTTCTCTTGTTTTTTTGACTTAGAAATCAGAACCAAGAACTTTATAAGGTAAACCTTCACATTTATATCATGTTCTCTCTTACTTGTCCACAATCATGTCTTAAACCAATGGGAAAGACCTGTACATTCACTTTAGAAAAGGGGGTGTCATATGAAAAAATCAAAAGACTGGATTGATTATTGGGATTCTGACAGCTTTTTCGATCATTTCGATTGGAAAGATTTTGATGAGTTTTTTCTCACTGCCACAGAGGCTATAATGAACTACAACTCAGAGGATGTAGTCTTAGACATTGGTTGCGGTGCAGGCCACCTGGAAGCCTTGCTCAAAGATAAAGTAAAAGAAATTCATGGCGTAGACACATCAGAGCGATATATTCATGAGTGTAGAGAAAAATTCAGAAATGAGTGCAATGTATTTTTTCACAAACTCGAAAGAGAAGACTACACCGATTTTTCATTCCTCAAAAAGAAATTCTCAAAAATCATTTGTTTGAGTGTCATCCAATACTACAGGAATATTGACGACGTGGAGATGTTGATAAAAAAAGTAGAACGAGTAGCTTCACCCGGCGCACAGTTTATCATCGCAGACATTATCACCCGTACATCATTAGCTTCAGACATACGTGATTACATAAAGGGAGCAGCCAGAAGAAAATCTCTTATTAGATCCTTTTTTTGGATGATTTCAAATAGAAAATCAGCATATTATGAATTTTATTTCTCAAAAGGCTTATTAGTTCTTTCTTTTGAAAAAATCCACGAATTAATCGACAAACTTAATCTGAATGCTGAAATTCTTGACACTCAATTGACAGCCTGTGAAAATAGAAAACATCTTCTCATCAAATTCTAATTGATAGTTTATTTAGGACAGTAGGAAAGGTCATAAATGCTGCTTATACGCACAGCATGGTTTGAACCAGACAACCGATAAGAGATTTAAAGTGAGAGTCCGTATCCAGAGGGAGAACATGAAGCTCTCTAGAAATGTCCTGGAACTCATTGGTGACACTCCCATGGTGAGGCTCAATAAGATCACCGGTGAGTTGCACTCACAAATTCTGGTAAAGCTGGAATTCCTGAACCCAAGTGGGAGCCTCAAAGATAGGATCGCCCTGGAAATGATCAGTGAAGCGGAGAAAACAGGGAAACTCAAGCCAGGGTACACTATCGTTGAAACAAGCACAGGAAACACGGGCATTGCTCTTTCCTTTGTGGGTGGTGTCAAAGGGTATAAGGTTGTCATATACATGGTTGTTCCAAAGGATGTGGGTGCAGAAAAGGCAAAAATGATGGAAAAGATGGGCGCAGAAGTCCACATACTCCCACCTGAAGATTTGACGGAGGAGGGGAGTGTCCCGGGGGCTGAGATCGAACTGCCAGGGAGAAGGCTGTGCCTGGATCTGGAGAGAAAGGACAAAACAGTGTGGTGGGCCCGACAGTTCTCAAACCCTGCCAATGTGAAAGCCCACAACAAAACAGGGAAAGAGATCCTGGAGCAGACAGGAGGGGATGTAGATGTTTTTGTGGCTTCAATAGGTACAGGTGGGACTCTCATGGGCATTGCTGAGGTTTTGAAGAAGGAAAACCCTGCTGTTAAGGTGGTGGGCATTCAACCTGCCAGTTCTTCTGAATGCATGGTCCCTGGGGAACTCTATCCCCGGAGTGAGGTTGCAGGTGGCATTGTGTCAGACATGCTGGAGAAAAAGGGGTTAATCGACGAGGTGGTCACAGTGACTGATGAGGAAGCTGTGGAAATGACCCATCGATTGTGGAGGGAAGAGGGATTATACGCGGGGGTATCGTCTGGAGCCAACGTGTATGGAGCAGTACAGAAAGCAGAGGAAATGGAAGGGAAGACGGTGGTCACGGTCCTCCCCGATAGGATAGACCGGTACTTTACGGTAGAACACTACGTTACCTAGGAATTGGGGCTTTTTGTGGTAAGCCACGTAGATATCTGCTTCAATCATTTTTCCCTCTCTGAAAAAGTGGTGAACAAAGTAGAGATTTCCGTCGTGATCGAGAGAGGGTTCTCCTGCAAATTGGGAGAGTATTAACTCGGGTTCTCCCCATTTCCCACCTTCTTTCTTTGATCTGAAGATACCGGAAGTGCCCTCGTAGGTCCTGGTAAACCAGAGCTCTTCACCATCTTCTGTCACAAATGGCCACCCCTCGTTCTCCTGTGTGTTGCAAACTCCAACGTTCTCAGGCTCCTGCCATTCCCCCTTCACTTTTCGGGTAACCCAGATGTCTAACCCTCCTCTGCCGCCAGGTCTCTCTGAATGAAAATAGAGCTCATTTTGGTCGGAAGTTAGATGAAATTCTCCGATTTTGTAGTCAACATTCAACTTTTCACCTGCATTCTTCCAGTTTTTCCATTTTCCATCCTTGAATTCAGCAGTGTACACGTCTATTTCACGGAAGTTCCCTTCACGAACTGAACAGAACCACATGATATCGTCCTGGATGCACCCGCACCCATCCAAAGAGAGCTCACCTGCATCCTGTAGTGTGATCCTTTCGGGGTCACTCCAATAACCGTTCTGGGTTTGGGACACATATATGCCGGTCACTCCGCCTTGAACCTGCTCAACAGGGGACTTATTCACGTCGGGGGTGAAGAAAAAGAAGAGCATACTCCCATCTGGCAGCACGAAGGGCGAATCTTCTGCTCCTGCCGTGTTTATTAATCCTTGTACAGGTACTGGTTGTTCCCATTCATCTGAGTGGAGAATTGGAGGGTACAAATCAGTTTTTGGAGTCATTTTCACTGCATTCTCAGGTATGGTGTCCTCACGTGTGGGAGGGTTCTCAGCGTACTGGTTCACACAGCCAGTGGTCAGTAAGGTTCCCGTTGCCATTATCATTACTGCAGCGAGGAAATGCCATTCATGAGTACCTCTTTTCATGTGCTATGTTATCGTGGTCTTTTAAAGGGTTTCTCATCTTCAGATGTGGGCACGGTGTTACAGAGTTATAACATGTTGGTGAATTCTAACTTGATGTATAATTTAGATATAAAAAGAAAAATAATTCTGTAAGGTTACTCATAAAATGGTGGGCACCAAGATTACATCGATAAGATCGTGACAATTCCTGATCAAGAGACGAAGCTGTAGAGATTGCTTTCAATCTATTGAAATCATTTGATAACAACATCAGAGACATACTTGCGGCTTCAATTCATGACCTTACTCTAGGCGGGATGTCCTGGGCAGATACTGGAACTGCAGCTAAAAGAGTGATCAAAAAATGAGGCTGTCCTTTACTGTAGAGCCCAATCAACACTCCTTTTGCCACGAGGAAGAGTACTGCTAAAGTGAGCTGTTTCATGGTGACGCATGCAGTTCTGTGATTAAATAGTTGTTCATCTCTTCCTTCTTCGCCCTCTCTATAAACAAGATCACCTCGTACACCCTCCGCCCATGAGAATAAGTGGTTTTTCATATCGTCTCTTTGATAAGTTTTGAGAGAAACGTGCTTGAAAAAACTTGGTTAAGAATTGAAAAAATATGAGGGCAAACATGCATTGATGAAAGTATGATAAGTATGTCTTTGCGAAATTTACAGAATGGAAAAATGTAAATAGGAAAGGTTGAAGAGAAGTCAAAACTGTGAGAAGATCAGGTACTGATCTGGTAACCAATGGAAGATGGTCACATGACGAAACTCAAAGTATTGGCTGTGATGGGCGTTCTGCTTCTGTCACAGGTTGTGTATGAGGGCAACACGACCCGGGTTGCGGGAAGTGAACCTGTTAGTGTTCAAGGAAATGTGCCTCCTGAAATAGAGGTCATCCCTGATGTGTCGAGTGGGAAGGCTCCTTTACATGTGCGATTCGAGTGCAATGCGCGGGATGAAGATGGAGAGATTGCAGAGGTGGAGTGGGATTTCGAGGGAGATGGCGTATTCGAGAGGACAAACAGTGTAAAAGGATTGAAGGGACAAGAGAAGGTAAGTGCATTGAGAGATGCTCTACGGGGAGAGAAAACGTTTTTGAAACCAGGGATTTTTCACTTACTGGTGATTCACTGCGTGAATATGCTTTAGTGGTAGACTGGAATGTGGAACTGCCTTTAGGTCAACCGCTCTCTGATGGGATAATCTGGGGAGCGCCAGTGAAGTTTGTGCAAACCTCACTGAGTTTCAGAAACATTGCTGCCATCCAGAAAATTGATGAAAGTTTTCTTTTGTGCTACACCGACAAGGCCGGTTCTTCTTACTACATCCGCCAGATAACCTCTACAGATGGATTAACCTGGAGTACGCCCTCAAATGTTGTTCAGGTTGACAGTGGGACAGGAAATCCCGCCTTAATTCAGAAGGACACAGGTGAGATATACCTCGCCTACCGGAAGGGTAACAACTACCTGTACACTCAATCCAACGCAGGTCAAGGATGGTCCTCCCCCGTCCAGACAACAGCTCAAGCCACGGGTGATCCCAGTTTCTTAACGACTGTGTCTGACCTCGTCTTGATCTACAAGGGGACAAATGAGTACTTCTACCGCATCTCCAGCACTAATGGTATTAACTGGTCTTCACCCTCTCAGATTGCTCCTCAAAAAGCTTACTCTGATCCCTCCACTGTCTTTCGTAAAGATTTATTCTATCGTGTTTCAGCCCAGTATATATCAGCTTCTGAACTGGACCTGGTGAAGGTCACGGAATTCTCCTACGAGGGAGAGGACTATCTATCCTCCTCTTCTGATGTTATCATCCGTGATGCCCAGACTGTCCATTCCTCGATGCATTTCGAATACGATTCAAAGGGGAGACCAACAGAGAGGGTGACCAAAGACGAGCAGGGCATCCAGACTGAGAAGATCATTTACGCTTACAACGATCAGAATAAAGTCATCCAGCAGGATGTTTACGCAGGTAATTCTCAACAAATATCCTACACGGTAACCTTCGGATACGATAACTGGGGGAATACGGTGTACACGAAAGATCAAGAAGGTGCAGAACACTTCTACTCGTATGCTAACTCCACCAGTGCCAACCAATTCATTGATTCCAAGGGTGTACCAGTTACCTTGTTTTCTAATGCCTTCTACACCAATACAATTCCCTCAAATTGCCACACTCTCTTGTTGGGAGAAGCTTTCAGTAACAGTGGGAAGGTCAAAGAAGTCTACAGCAAATATGATGTAAAGGGTAATGTGACAGAAACCAAAACGTTATTCCCCACCCGTACTTATGCAGTCTTTTCTGGTGTCTTTGCTGAACCTGGCCAGACTACTTTCCAGTTCGACCTCACTGGGTTGACCGTCACGAATGGCATCCTCGTCATCACCAGTATCCCTGTACCCACCTCAGAAATAGTGTATGAAACCCATTCAAAAGGAGGAACTGGCTGGCACAACACGGGTACCTGGAATCAGAAGTCTTTTCACGCAGACTACACCAGGTGCGTGACTGTTCCCGAATTAGATTGTTACGATGGTCAAACGGAGATCGGTCCCTTTGAACACTACCCCGGGTCACCAAACTACACAGGATACACGACCTGGGTGGAAGATAATATCCAGTACGTTAAGACCAACTATTCAGTAGTCGTCAATGAATGTCCTCAAAAGGTAGAATACAATCTCAATAACACCTCATGGACACAGATTACCAGTAACCTGGGTTCTGGTACGACCTCCATCACCATCTCGGCTGATAAATTTGTTTCAGGTGTTAATACGATACAATTCCGTGATTCCAACACGTACTCTACGAAATTTGAGTGGACTCTGTACATAAATCAGGGAGCCACACCCCAGGAGTACCTTGCCAGGTATACTTATGATTCCTATGGCAATATCACTTCAATTACGGATGCAGAAGGCCACACCAAGACCTATTCTTATTCAGCAAATTACTATCATGCCTACCTGACGTCCATTACTGATGCCCTTGGGAACACAACCTCTGTAACGTATGGCTTTTCAACAGGGTTAATGACAACCACGACCACGCCGAATGGGAACACCTCTACCTATCAGTATGATCTTCTAGGGAGGGTCACCAAGAAGATTAATCCAGATTTATCTGAAAAAGAAGCAGTTTATGATGATAGCAATAACTGCGTTACCATCTATGATGAGCTGGACCACTTCATCAAGAGATATTATGACGGACTGGGTCGATTGCTCAAGATCGAATGGTACATGAACGGCAACCTCTATGCAGCAGAAACGTACACCTATGACTACCTGAACAATACTATCACCAAAACAGATCCTGGGGGTCACGTCTACCAGTATGAGTACGATTCTCGAGGGAGAACCACTAAAACGATTAACCCTGATGGCACCTTCGCATCAATAGAGTACGACGATGTCAATTCCCAGGTACGATTCATTGATGAGAATGGCCACTCAAAAGAATGCCAGTACGACTGGATACAGAGGTTAACAACAGTCAAAGAATACACAGGTCCCACACAGTATTACCTGACCCAATACGAGTATAACCAGACAGGCAACGTCATAAAAATAACCAACGCCAAAGGAGAAGTAACCAGTAAAGAGTATGGTCTTACAGGAGCTGCAGCAATCACGTACCCTGATGGCTCCACGTGTTCTTTCACGTATGACAAGGCGGGTAATGTGATTTCCAAAACGGATGGCATTGGGACCACACTCTACAC